>ENA-UOUE01000374-UOUE01000374.1-compost-metagenome-genome-assembly--contig:-NODE-374-length-36498-cov-9.012520_pt1 | contig 36498 bp, 17 predicted proteins | sample MGYA00238146_ERZ747223 | MGnify/ENA primary metagenome ERZ747223 (study PRJEB28781, sample SAMN06268865) | compost metagenome | isolation source: single cell | place: USA: California, Emeryville, Joint...
TATCAAAGTCGGCAGATGTAAACATTGCCTACATGATCAAATTATTGCTAGAACTCAAAGCTAGAAAGAATATCTCCATTGCTAGCAGCTTCAGAGACCTCAGCGCCCGAAGCTATCTGAATAAATGGACAAGAGGACCACATCTCCAAGTTCCTAAGAGGAATAAATCGCCCTCTCGTAATGACAGTGCAAGAATATTGAGACAGCCAAGTTTGCCAATCTCCAAAGGCCAACAAAATCCGCTTACAGTGATAAATCAACAAAAGTCGCCAGTTGCCTACAAGTTGAGGACTCCGAAATTGAAATATTCAGAACAACACGACAGTAAGTTGGATGAAAGTCGATTGCCTCACAGAAAGATGATGAAATATTTGAACGCTAATACCGACGAGACGATCGAGATACACAAACATCAAGAGCTGCTAGATACAGTCAGGGTCAATCAAGATGACGACATTAAGAAAAAAGTAAAAGTCATTACTCGTCGTCGTGCATCTCAGAATCCTGCCCTGATTAAGATACAAGACACTGCTGCTGAGCTACAGCAGGAGAGCTCGGATACAGTAAAAAGTGATCAACTTCCAGCTCCTATACGTGAAAACTTTTTGGATTTTATTGTTACGCAAAAAAAACTGAAGGCGGGGCATTTCGGTTCTTAGTGAAAATTATTAGAAGCTTAAGACACTCTCTCATTCTCGAAATATATGGATTTAATAGGATTCGGTCTCAAAGGCTAGGTGTAAATCGTTGAATGAGTTAGGCAAGCCTGTTTCTATTCAACAGTTTTATTTGATGTTTGCCTTTTTTCAGTTTGAACAAATTACATTCATTATCAACGATAAATTGAGAATATGCAAACATTTCGTGAAAAAATTTCAGAGTTGATTTAATTCTTACCCCTCAAGAATTCACATTTATTCGAAAAAACAAAGAAATTTCCAACAAACTTACATAGAATGTATTATTATTTTGAGAAAGCGATACAAGATGTGCCCAGGTATATTAAATAATGCAACGCGTAAACAGATTATATGTCAGATTTCGAAGTACAAAATTTTGAATGATCCTTCAACAATAGAAACAAAGAGTTCTCTCATTCGGAATAACTCCTAACTCTAATTTGACTGCCTCATTAAAAAAGTATAAGAATTTACACTCTTTGATTTGAAACTTTGAACTTTCAAGAAAGAATTCTGCTGCTATGCTTTGTTCTGTCGAATGACTATTATCTCTGGATGAGTTTTTCTCCCATTTTTAAAAAAATCATGAATACAATGTGATTAGATTATCAAGCTTCAATTTTTTTGATTAAAGAGAGATTTTTCATTAAAATACTTTTAGTTTTGTGGTTTTATTGTGTTCCCATTGATATAAAAGCACATTTCAGATGAATGATAGATTAATTCCTTGAGATCTGTTGCTGATAAATAAATTTATCTCTCAAATTCATAAGATAAAGGTCATCGAGTATGAAACCTAAGGGAAAAACAAAGAGTTTGTATGTACACAAATATTGAAAAAAATTTTAAATCTTCAATTTTGATCAAAATTTAATAATTTCGTTCCAAATCCAAATTCAGCAACTTTTCTTCGTTTTTTGAATCAATAACCTCATCTATGAAGCAAATAGACTCATGTCATGACGGTATTGACTTCATAGGATGACCAAGAGAAAGGATTCTAACAACTGCAATCAGAGAGCAGTCTCTCTTCAATGTTGATGCTTCTCCTTGAGTTTTGCATTTTTGTATTCTTGTAACAAATTTTATCATCTTTTTCAAGCTTCATTACTCTCGATTTCAAAGGTTCACCTTAATGTTTGAAAAGGTATTCATTTGAAATATCTTTTTGAGAAAATTACTGTTTTCCATTAGTAAGTTAATGGATCTCCGCTCTCTGAAAGAGAAATTTTGTTTGGGCTTTTTCATCCAATAAATACTTATTATCTCAAAAATACCTTTTTTTTTGAGACCATCGTTTATTCATTACCATAGCGTTTTGATTTTAGGCAATTTGGAGGCCTCTTCTAACCGCATTTCATTTTACAGACAAACTCTTAGTACCGGATCTATTTTTGAGACCTCAATCTCTGATGAGTTTCAAGATTCTTCCTAAAGAATCCGTCTCTTTGATAAATGAATCTTCTGCTTGCTAGGAATTCATAAGACTTGAATGGCTTTTTCATTTAACTTTGGCCTGGTAATCGAGCATTCTTTTTGTACTGTAACTTCAACATAGAAAATTAATCCTGAATTAGCATTCTACATCTAAAGAATTAAAGTTATCGAAATTCTGAAAAGGAAAAGAAGCCCCACAGAGAAGGGTCTGCCACCATTGAAAATCAAGTAAGTCCGACAGAACGCTCTCTCGTTGCAGTTTGGGTATCAGATCGAGTCTAGTTTCTCCTCTGAAATCATCAGTCGATGATAAAGCTGCTCGAAGGCACAATAACTTCATCAAATTGCAACTGAATCTAGAGGACAGTGGAGTGGTCTAATAACACATGAACCACTGCCACGAGTTAAGAGCGGAGCGGAGCAGAGCAGTGAATGCTCCTGATTATGAGATTCGTAAGGGAAAATCAGATTCGAAGAATGATTCTAAAATTTCCAGGAAAAAGAGATGACCAAACTAGAAAACATTTATTTCAGAAATCGTGAACATTTTGGCTCCCACACTCATACCATGCAGAGTTTTGGACATTAAGGGTAGCAAAAGTTCATAATGTTGAAAATATTGTGCTAATGCAAAGAAATATAATTTTAGTTGAGTAATCTTGAATGTAGTAGATTAAATTGAAGCGTGAGAGAGTAGTTATGTTGAGAAGGATATGAATAATAACTCATCAAAGTATACAGAAGGCATCCATTAATAGCAAGATTGATTGATATTTTAGGATTGGCTGAACTTCTTTCGGTAAGGAGGTGCCTCTGTCTTAGAAATATATATTTCACAAAGGTCGAGAGCACAAAAGCTTGGTTTAGTAATGAACAGGTGGCTGTGCTTCTGTTGACTTGATTTAAATTTTTCTTTTGGAAACTTACAATAAATGGCAAGAATTTATTCTGTTGCGGGTTATGTATTGGCAACAGATGGGTTTAGAGTAATTGCGAGATAATTTGACATTAAAGGTATTGAAATTGTAAATAAACTTGATTCCTAATTGGGTTCATTACAATGGCAGAGCATCAAAGTATACCAATAGCGTCAAATAAGGGTTCACCTACAGATAAAGCACATAAAACAATGAAATTCTCGATAAATCTACGGAGTATTCCGTTGGGTTAAATATTACTGTTTTAGACCTCAAACCAGTAAGAGCTAAAAATCATCTCAACCATTTCCCGTTTTTGTGTAATTGCGTTTTATAATTCTTTTTTTTTGCTACAGCATGAGTTTTAGTATCTCCACGATGCTCATAGTGGGATCTGAGTCCGATATTATGACTCTCTTTCTAGCAAGGGATTTTGCATTACAGCAGTATCGAGCCTCTGGATGCATTCTGAGGTGGATAAATCAAAGAAAGTTTTTTTATTTTGGAATTAATTTTGTAAATAGCTCTTATTCTTTAGAATAATGAAGAATCCGACTTTGAAAAAATTATTTTATATGTGAACATTGATCGTTTTGATGCCATTCAGCGCAATTATCCAGAAACTAATTCGCAAAAAAGAAGATAAACTGTAAACAAGCCTAATGAGAACATTGCAAGTTATATAATTGTTGCTTATCATCGGCCAAAAAAAGGCACCAAAGCAAGCCTAGCTCTCGATGGTCGTTCAATTGAACACTTAAAAAACCGAAGACACTCCAAAAAAGAAAATCAGCAAGGTCTCACATTGTTCCAAAAAATCTGCAAATACATTGGAGTAGTTTTATCTATCCTAACAGCTATAGCAGCAACACTTATCTCACTGACTGTCTCGCTCAAAATAAATGGTGACTCCGAAATCTTTTGGGCAGCCAATTTTGCAAAATCAATAGCGCAGGACCTGTTCGTCAATCTTTTCGTCACGATTACAATCAATTTCATCATTACCAAATGCTGTATCGCCCGCAAGAGAAAAAACAAATGTCACAGGCTCGTATCAAAATCGGCAATATAAACATTGCCTACATGATCAGTTTACTGCTAGCAATCAAAGCTAGAAAGAATATCTCCTCTGCTGCTAGCAGTCTCAGAGACCTCAGTGCTCAAAGTGGCCTGAATAATTCGACAATAATCTCAAAGATATAGGTTCCAGGGAGGAATGAATTATCTTTTCACAACGCAAGATTTGCAATACAATCATTGTTTGCAGCCTCCAAAAGCAAAAAAAATCCGCTTGCAAGTCAGCAAAAGTCGTCAGTTGCCTCAAGGCAAGGAGTTCCAAAATTGAAATTACATCACCACGGCAGCCAGTTGGATGAAAGTCAATTGATTCACAGAATGACAATGAAACATCTAAACCCTAACCTCGGTGAGACGATCCCAAGACACAAACATCATAGGTGGTCCAATGCAATGAAGGTTGACAAAGATGACGACTCTAAGACTAATTTAAACCCTATTAATCGCCGTCAGGGATCTCAGAATCTAGCTCCGGTGAAAGTGAAAGACTCTACTGTTCAGCTACAGCAATTGAAAGCAGAAATTGTAGGGAGTAACCCACTTCCAGGCCCTAAACGTAAAATTTTTTGGATGTTATTGCGACGGAAAAAAAGCTAAGAGCTGGACATTTCGGTTCTTAGTCAATATGAGCAGAAGCTGAAGCCAATAGACCTTGGAGTATTTGGATTTAAAACGCTCGGATCCAAAAACTAAGTATGAATAGCTGAATCAACTCTAAAAAGCCTATTCTTATTCAATAATTTTACCTGTGAATTAAAGTTTAAAGCGTTGAACGGGTTTTAATGTTGTTGCAGTTACAATTTACTTATTCCAAAGACAGAGCTCTTCAATAGTTGGCATAGAAGACAACTTCTAACTAATTCTTGTATCAACAACGACATAAGCGTTGTAAATCTCGAAATGAATCAGATTATTCCACTTTCAGCGGAATCCAACTCAGAAATAATAAAGGTATCTTGCTTTATTTTAAATTCAGATCTTCCGAGAAAGGAGATATTTCTATAAAGATGGTGCTTAGAGATAGACCCACATGAAGGAGCAAAAATAAACTACGTCCTTCCTACCGCTCTTGGCCTTGATATACTAGGAGATCTTTAAGGGTGGACGTTCGAAATAAGTTTATTTTCGGTGAAAGCTCGGAAGATAGAGATAGTTGATACGATTTTTGTTTCTGAGAGTTAACTTGCCCTTTTTCAAGTTCTGAGTTCCAATAAAGAAAAATGTTACAAGAGGCAAAGATGATGATGAATAAAGGACACTCTTTTAAGCAATTTCTGTGAAGTAAGAATTGCTCTTCACCTATTAAATGCTCATCTCTCTTAATGATTTTTTTATTAAATAATCATCAGGTAGCATAACAATAAAAATTTGTGTTTATTGTTTGCAGTTAACTTTTGGTTTAAATAAATAATGATGAGAGAATGAAAATGTTTTAGGAAGGCTCTTATATTTTCCTTGATCTATTTTTCATTAAAATGATCACATTGAATTTGCTCAACTATTCTCTTTCTTTATACTTCACTGTTACTTCGATTAAGAAGACCGTTGAAGCGCCCACTATTTTCATCCAAGCCAGACCATCCATAATAGGATGATAGAGAAAACTGGTGATTCGAAAGCAACAAACTCTTCACGAAGACTATCCTTAGAATTTTCTTTCTTTAATCTTAGAAAGAATTGTATCATCATTTTCAAACATGATTAAATGAGTTTTCCTTTTTTTATCAACATTCCCGCTCTAAAACTCGGTTTTTGGAAAATCTATGTTTTCTGATTGCTCGTGACTTGATATCTCATTCGCAAAGGAGAATTTGTATCCGAAATTTGCAATCTGTTGAATTCCCATTGCGGTAAAGATTCTTCTTCCTTATGAGAGCATATATATACTCGTCTCTATCGTAAGTAGCGCATTAATTTTATGAGATTAAAGTTCCGTTTCTAACCATTTCTTTTAGTATACAAGAGTCATTGTCTTAGATCTCTGTCGTCGAAGAAATCACGGGTTTTTCATTAAATTCATTTCAATTCCTACCATGATGAACCTGCTGTTGCTCTCAAGATTACGAGACTTGACCAACCAATAGAAATTACGTTTTGCACTTTATCTGCAGCATGCAACATTTACACTGAATTAGCATACTAAACCTAAATAATTAAAGTACTTTAAAAAGTACAGAAGTCTTATTTTAACAAATTCTGTAAACCTGGGACTTGAACTAGCCTTAAATGGTCTCTCGCTGAAGTTAAGTAATAATTCGAGTCAATTTGCTCCTAAAGCTAAATTAGAAGATAAAGCTGCTCGAAAACCAACGTGCCCATCAAATCGTGACGTAAACAAGGGACAGTTGGATGTTTCAATAACTCAGAGCGCCTACCACGAGCGAAAGATGACGCCAAGCAAAGAACAGAACCAAAGACGAGGGTCGTAAGGTAGCAAAATACAGATTTGAAGATTAATAGTCAATTCTCAGCGAAAAGAGGAAATCAAACCGGAAGAGCTATGGTTGAAGGAAGTCTAGCACTCTTCTTCATAAACTCATTCAATTTCGAATACTTAACATGTGCAAGAAGTCCATAAATGTTGAATATATAATAAATTCTAATGTAGTGGAGTTTGAATGAAGATAAGATGGGTAGATGTGTGAGAAAGAGATGAGAATCAGTTCATTTTTTCACGAGTATCCGCTCAAGTAAAGCCGTTCATAGTTGCTGAGCTCCATTTAGTAGGATTTGGTAGATTAGCACTCAGTTTGGAGAAGAGAATATTATCTACAGGTAGAGAGAACAATTAGTAATGAAAGGCTGTTTCTGCGAGGCTTGTTTGTTTTGTTTATTGCGTTATTAAGTAAAAGCAATCAAATGTAGATGGCGGGAATGCAATTTTCTTGTCAACAATGAAAAAGCTGACTTAAATACTGTATATCAAGGCAGTAGTAAACTTACTTCCAACATTCGTAGACGATAAAGTATATATATCCAAATTTTGTGTAATGTAGCAGGAATGGATGTTCAATGATCCGCAAGGGAGCCAATCATGCCTCTGGAAGTAATCGGAAAGGAAATTTATGAGAAGGCAACTTGGAAATTTTAAAACAATTAAATGAACGTATTTTAATTTAAGTCTGTAGCCTCAAGCTCAGCTGCTCAAAATTAATTAATCAAAATGAGTCTAAGCCATTCGGGAAATTTCTTCCTATTGCGCTTAACAGCCAAACCTGGTAATAGCTCTATAGAGAAGAACTATACAGAGACCGCAATTGCCTATGCTCGAATTGGAGCAAAGAATTTGAGCAATTTAACTTGAGAAATATGGGAAATTTAATCATATTCATTAATCCCTCTGAGCTTAGAAACTATTAAAGAGTTTTATTTAAATCCTCGATTTGCCAGTTTATTACCACAAAATGATCCGTCTGACTTTATATCTACTCTTGCTTGGAGCAATTCCTTTGTCGAGAGCTCAATTTAGCTTATCCGGGCTAGGACCGACCCCAAAATTTAGGTTTTCCTTTGATACTACGAATAGTGCCTTTTTCATTGAGCATGTCGGTGATAGCTCTGGATATTATCGCTTTAATGGCATGAATTTTAACACAATGGCTCTTTCAGTTCATTTTTACCCGGGACCTGGCTCTGTTCTCATCGAACCAGATGTATCTTTAGTGCAGATACAAAGTAATCCGGCTCTCGTTATTACTGGAAATAAAGTCAATTACAACGCCGGAGGACCTGAATGGGCTTGGGGATCTCCAATCAATTCACTCGGCGGCGTTCGGTCTTTCTATATTACTACAGAAGGCCAAACGTGTATCGGTATATGTAATCAAGCGACAGTAGACTCAGTTTTTTGTACGGATATGTGTCCATATCAACCTTGGATTCAAACAGGGAATCTTGGATATCCATATGCCAATTACCCATGTGATTCTACGTGCTCGAGCGGTAACTGCTATGGTCCTGCACCAAATCTTTGTTGTCACGCATCCTGCAAAACATGCTGGGGTCCTAGTAGCACTGTATGTTCAGAATGCACTGCTGGGAATTTCTTACAACCATCATCCACAACCTGCTCGAATTCGTGTCCCACAGGTTATTGGGGAAATTCCGCTACCAAGACTTGCGATGCTTGTCATACTTATTGCGCAGCCTGTACTGGAGCCACCAGTACTCAATGCAGTTCATGTAAAACTGGTTACTTCAAACAGCCGGCTCCCAATGCAAACACTTGTGCCTCAACCTGTCCTTCAGGATATTATAAAAACACCGGTACCAATACATGCAGCTCATGTAACGTGGCATGTGCGACATGTACAGGTTCAGCAAATTCTGTTTGCCCAACCTGTAATGCTGGCTACTTTTTACAACCATCATCCACAACCTGCTTGAATTCATGTCCTGCAACCGGATATTGGAAAAACTCTGGCACCAAGACCTGTGACGTCTGCCATTCTTATTGCAAGATTTGCACGGGCAGCAACAGTAATCAATGTAGTTCATGTAACGATGGTTACTTTAAACAACCGGTGCCAAATGCAAATACTTGTTCCTCAACATGTCCAGCTGGTTACTATAAAGACACTTCCTCCAACATTTGCGGTGCATGCGATACAGCTTGTGCCACTTGCACAGGTTCGTCGAATAGTGTCTGTCCTACTTGCAAGAATGGATATTACTTACAACCATCATCAACAACCTGCCTAACAACATGTCCTTCAACAAGTTATTGGCTTAACTCTGGGACGCATACCTGCGATCCATGTCATTCTTATTGCCAAATTTGCACAGGCGCAGCCAGCAATCAATGCAGTTCATGTAAGAATAATTACTATTTGCAGCCTCCATCAAATCCAAATACTTGTTCACCCACGTGTCCGGCTGGATACTATCAAGATACCTCTTCCAATAGTTGCAGTGCATGCAACACTGCATGTACAACCTGTACCGGACCCACAAATACCGACTGTCCTTCCTGCAATAATAATTACTACCTGCAACCATCATCAACGACCTGCTTGACCACATGTCCCTCAACAGGTTATTGGCCTAACTCTGGAACGCATACCTGCGATTCATGTCACTCTGCCTGTCTCACATGTTCTGGATCTGCTAACACCGAGTGTAGTACATGCTCCACAAATAACTATTTACAGCCAGCCCCAAATGCGAATACTTGTGAGTCAACTTGTCCTGATGGTTATTTCCCAAATTCCACCACTAATCTTTGTGATGCATGCAATGGAGCATGCGCGACCTGTACCGGCCCTACAGATACGGAATGTCCTTCCTGCAATAGTGGTTATTATTTGCAGCCATACTCAACAATCTGTCTGACAACATGCCCTACCACACCTCAATATTGGCTCAACACCAACGGAAATATTTGTTCGTTCTGTCAGCTTATTTCTGGAGGAAATGTTTCTGTAAACCCATCCATAGGTGGTATCCCACTCTCAACCTCCTTTTCTCTGTCTATTCAAGGATGGACTCCCAAAAATGGAGGGAGCTCTCTGCTTTATTTAGTCTCGTACTCGATTAATGGATCAATCGAGAATGCCGTCCTTATTTCAGATTTCTCTTCGGTCACTCAATCATCTTTTTATCTGCCCAACACCAGCTACGTCACGATAATCGTCACTATCAAAGAAGTCCCATCTGGTTGCCTCACGAATATTTCCACTCAAGTCTCCTTATCAACTCAGAGTGCCTCATTTGAAACCGCGCTGAGTACAACTACTACCTTTGCCAAGACTGTACTTTCAGAAGTTTCCACATCCTCAATCAATATACTTGCTGGTCAGATTTCATTGATTGATTCCCAATTAGCAGGTAGTTCATCAGAGAATGGCAACTGCAGTTTATCTGTCACTGTCCAGTGCAGCAATCATGGAATCTGCAATACGAATCGAAGTATGTGTGAATGCTATGAAGGTTATTATCTTGCTGATTGTAGTATGACTGAAGAGGAATACAATCAACAGTTGGAGTATCGACAGATTTTGGTGAATTTTGCATCGAGTGCGCTTCTCAATGCGAGCAGTTCAGCTGATATCAACACAATAAACAGTGTTCTTCATCTTATGAACGTTCTGACTCAAGATCCCTTCCTCAACAATAACGCCACACTTCCAACAGCTCTTGATTCTGTAAAGACTTCCATTAGCATGTTAAAAAGTCTCTCCAGTGGTGACAATCTCACAACTGCAATAGAGAACATGGTGGGTATTCTATCCAACGTTCAAAACCAGATTTCTGCATCTGACTGTGCAATGGCTACTACTTTCTCATCCGAAGCAACAAATCAAACATATCAGTATCTCGATGAGCTATCAAATTTGATACTTCAAGATTTATCTGTCGGTCAAGAGAATGTTATAAAAACATCCAATTTGATTCTTTATTCTGCCTCTGTTGATACCAACAATCTTACAAATTTCACGATTGCACCAGATAGTGCCGTTCCAAAAATTACGTTTGGAGATACTTCTGGGCAGAATATCGCTTCTAGTTCAGTGGCCATTACATACATTTATTCCAAGAGCAAGGATGGCTGTACGAATAATCCAAAACGGGATTTTGTGATCGAAGTCAAAGACGGTTCTTCGTTGCAACCACTCCAAAATCTCAAAATTCCTATCAATGTGTTTTATGACGTTTCCGTTTTTGGGAACATCAGATGTCCAGAGCCAGAATGCCAAGAGACCAAGGATGCCGGTGGTAACACCGTTTGTTCATGCAATGATATTTCAATTTTTGATGTGAAAAGCCAGCTCGCCAAAATATATCAGAATTCACAGCTGAGATACTTGACAATTAACAATTTGTTGGATATTTTTCGCAATCCTCCATATACCAAGTGGTCGTTCTGGGTGATAATTGGGTATTCGATTGGGCTCATAGTCACATGGATTATCGTTAATACTATAAATAAGAATTACTGTATTATCGCAAAGACCAGAGAACGAAGGAAAACACAAAAATATAAAAACTTTAACTTTTGCAAGACCGCTTGCTTCATTTTCCTAATGGCACATCCTCTGGTTGGAATTTTCGTCTACAAGGATAGAGCAATCAGCAAATCCTTCAGAGCCTTGCTCTACTTTCAGCGAGCAATGATAATCCTTGCTTATTCAGCTGTCTTCGCTTCCGATCCAAGTTTCAAAGTGGTGAGTATTTCCCCTTGACATTTAAAACTTATCTAATACTCTGTTACCTTAGAAAAATTCGAGCTCAGGCTTCTTCGAAAAATTGAAATCATTCAATATATACCTGTTTTTAATTCACATGATCATTTTGATGCCGTTCAGCGCAATCATCCAGAAACTGATTCGCAAAAAAGAAGATAAACCGTAAAATAGCTTCTTGATCCAATTAGATCAGCTAATATTTGCTTTACTCACAGATCAACACAAGGTTCCAGAGCAAGTTCAGTCCTCGATGATAGTTTTATTGTAAACTTAAAAAACCGAAGAAATGCCAAAAAAGAAAATCAGCAAGGCCTCACATTGTTCCAGAAAATTTGCAAATACATTGGGGTCATTTTATCTATCCTTACAGCGATATCAGCGACACTCATCTCGCTGACAATCTCACTCAAAATAAATGAGAATTCCGAAGTCTATTGGGCAGCAAATTTTGCAAAATCAATTCTGCAAGACTTGTGCGTTTCTCCATTCGTCACGATTACAGTCAATTTCATTATTACTAAATGGTTTATTATCGCCAATAGACAGAGCAAGTTTCATAGGCTCGTATCGAAATCGGCAGATGAAAATATATCCTACATGATCAAATTACTCTTAGCAGGTAGCACTCGAAAACATATCTCGGCTTTGACCAGCCCCAGAGACTTCAACTTTCAAAATGACCTGAATAATCACACATTAATGCCAAATCTCAAAGTTCCAGAGAATAATGAATTATCCTTTCAGAATGACAGCGCAAGAGTACTTATGCAGCCAATTTCTCCAGCTTCCATCAGTCAACGAAACCCGCTAGTAGTGTTGAGTCAGCAAAAGCCAACTGTTGCTGCCAATCAGAGGGTTTCGAGATTGAAGTATTTAGACCTGAAAAGTGGCAAGGTGTATGATAGCAGTCAATTGCCTCACAAACAGGATATGAAATATTTAGAGTCGAACGTCGGTGAGACGATTGAGCTAGGGATGCCCAATGCGGTGCACGCTAAAATTGACAATGAGGTTTTCACAAAGGCAAGTCTAAGCCCGATAAACCAAGGACAGACTACTGTGAATCCTGCAATGATTAAGATACAAGACGCGGCTGTTAAGCTGCAACAGCTGAACCCAAATACTGTTAAAAGTGCTCAACTTCCAGGTCTGAAACGTGATAACTTTATGGATTTTATTCTTTCTCAAAGAAAGCTGAAAGCTGGACATTTCGGTTCTTAGTGAATCTCATCAGAAGTTTTTGTATTTGAAGTTAATCCGCCCACTTTCAACAATGTTATTTGAAGTTTAATGTTTAAAGCTTTGAACAATTTTCTATCAACATAAATTGAGACCTATACCAAACATTTCGTAAAAATTTCATATAATTGTGAACTCATTGAGGCTTCGCATTTATTCTATAAAAAGAGCTCTTCAAAACTTCTAATGTATGGCTCGTGTGAAATAGATATTTATATCACACCAACCTCATTAAATAACTTAACGAACTAGCAGATGATTGGGATATTGAGAAGCTCATGATGAGTTCTTTAGCAGTAAGAATAGACTCTTTCTTGTTTCCCTCGTTTTGTTGGACTGAATTACTAAAATCCTGCTATGCAAAATGAAAATACCAGATTCAAGAAAGAGCACTTCTGTCAACAAGTGATACGAACTTCCATTTGAAGATTTAAATTGCCAATAACTTATACAGTAACTCATTAGTCCTCTCTCTCTCCATTCAGTAACCATATTTTCAAAGATCAGTGATGCTTCAAGACTTGATTCATTGGGACGCCTCCATCCTACTCAAGATAAACTTCCATAGATGCAAAGAGGGTATCAAAGTTGGGTTTATTTGGTTATAGAGATTCTTAATTCAAGTCTCTTTTGAGTACAGTGTTAAGTCCCTTTGGAAAAGCTCATCGGACATCCAATCCAAATAATAAAAGTACGAAATTGCCCCTAATTACTGCGTTTACTTATTGATCCTCCATGGTATTTAATTTTGATCCGAAATCAGAACACATTTCTCGAATTAGGCTGTTTTTTCTTGTAAATCAAATATCTCTCTCCAAGAATCAAAATGAGTATCTTATAATATTCGAAGATAATTCGATAGAAATTAACTAACAATTCGTCTTTACATTTTAGCTTCACAAATTTTGTCAAGAAGCATCATGATACAAATTTCAAACTCTCGTTTACAGTGAGTTTTGATTTTTCGTTCTAACTGTCAATGAGGAACAAACCGACGTTTTACAAGAGCAGGTTATTTATCTCTGCTTCACAAAGGAGAAATTTTATACGATCTGTTAATACTCAAAGAATCTTCTTTTAATGAAAACCTATCTCTTTCTTCAGTATCGTGCTTTCTTTTTTGGAGTTTTGGTTTCGTTTCTAACCTAGCTATTGCGTATGGATGCCGTTTTTTTTTGATTTTATTAATCTTCTGAAGAGAGACGACATGGATATCTTACTGATTTATAATTTTCGAGAGAGTTCAAAATTTCTCATCAAAACATCGCTTAAATGAAGGACTTTCTGAGTGTCTGGGCTTCAAGGACTTGAATAGTGCTCTAGTCAAACTCTTTTGGTTGGTTCATTGAGGAATTTTTCGCTTCTATTTTGCCTTCACACAAAATAGCTCCTAAATAAGCATGATAATTCTAATTAATTAAAGTTGTATAATTCCTGGCAAAATCAAGAAAGTCCTGTAAAGAAGGGCCTGCCATCTTTGAGAATCAAGCTGACCTTAAAAATGATCTCTTCTTGCAGTTGGATAACAGATCAAGCCAATTTTCTCCTCTGAGATCAACAGTAGAAGATAAAGCTGCTCAAAATACAATCATGTTCACCAAATTGCAGATTAAACACGAGAACAGTGAGTGTTTTGACTCCCATACTCATCATAGGTAGAATTTTGAGCACTTATTAATGCAAGAAATTCATAATGTTGAATATATGCTACATAATGCAAAGTTAAATAATCTCAAATGTAGTGGAATCCGGTTGAGGCGTAGATAAAGCTGTGCAGAGAAACTCATTAGCATAGGCTGAAGGTAGCCGTTCATAATTTTAGAGAGAACAAAAGCTTACTTAGTAATGTAACGATCCCTATTTTACTTTTGATTTTCTTTAAATTTCTTTGTAACGAAAGGAAATCAATTTATTCTGCTGCCAGTTATGAATGGCAACAGATGAGTTCAGAGTGGTGGCTATCTATATCAATTTAACACTAGCCGCTGTCGCAGTTGGAAATACTGTCGAACTACAAAGGTCGAGCCTATCAACTGCAAGCAGAAATCAAATTGAGGATTCTAGGTATCGAAAGGTTATGGAGCTTAGTATTGTGCAAAAAAAAAGGAGGGCTGGACGCTAGACTGGAATCCCGCAAAACGAGTAGAATGCTCAAGAGGAGAAAAGCACCAGAGGGAAAGGAACATAAAATTGCTTTTATGAAATTTAACATTGAAATAATTGATATTTTTGGTATCAATATGAGTTAACCATTGAGAATCTAAATTTTTAAATTGCGCATTGCTGAATAATGATTTGAAATTTATTAGATTGTGAGTGCGATAGCCTCCTTAAAGTCATTGAGAGATAAGCTCTAAATAAATATTTCTGTATAAAATCACTAATCAAAGCTAAAGCTCTCATTCAGCAACACTTCAAACTATGTATTTAAATTCTGTGTTTTCATAAGAAAGCTCTTGTAACCTGAGAACGAACAAAATGAAGACATAGGTGCATTTCTCTGCTCAAGAATAGAGAAATAGGCTTTTCTTGAACGAGTCTCTAAACTGTGACCTGTAGATGGCTCAGAGTGATCCTTCAAACCAATGAAAAGCAATGCCATCCATCCCAAAGAGTAATTTACTCTCTTCTCAAGATGAATCTATAGTAACAAAAGGTTGTCATCTTGATTTGTATTAGAAGCTATCTAATTTGGAATTCATTTTGAAAAAATAATTAAAGTTCTATATTAATAATGCATTTGAATTTCTCATCATGATACTCATACACGTTTATTGCGCCAAAATCAACTTAAATTTGGTAGTGAATAAAAGAATTCTGACATAAGGAGCGATTAGCTCACACTTGAATCAACCTCAGACACGGTTTCACATAGGAAACACTTGAGGAAAAGAATATTTCGTGCGTCTAAGCTTAGATGAAAAGATAAAAACGCTTATTTTTCTCATAAATGTAGGAATGATCTTTATTTTATGTTTTTCCTGTCTCCAGGATACAAAAATGTACCAAGAGCCTATGGTTAATGCTAGCAGGTAGAGCAGCAAAAAGATATCACGGATGAACAGTAACAATTCTATCGAAAAAGCTGAAAAGTTCAAACTATTAGCCAGAGTCATACAGCCAAAAGAATTTGGGGCAAAAACCATAAAAGTCATAGTATAGCAAGGCTATTGAGCTTATCGATCGTAATTTCATATCATAGAATGCGATGATAGTTCACAAAAGAAGTAATTTTGAGTATGAAAGGCATGAACACAGACTGAGTTCAAAGCTGCAATGTAGGAAATTCAAAGTTAGAGAACAAATAGAAGCAATGTGACTGACAAGATGAAAAAGATTCGTAATTAGCTTCAATTCACTAATTTTCCAACTTTAGGCTCATCATGAATTATTATGCTTACAATCACTTCTCCACAATGGCAAATTGTGACAAGCTGGTCTCTCATGATCTCTAATCGCATATAGCATTCAATAATGAAGAATTCATGAGTCATTTTTTCAATTTCAAAAAATGCATTCTTGGGTTTCTGCTTGAGTCAATTTTTTGGACTCAAGCATCCTCTATTTTGATTCAATCATTCAAAATAAATTGCTTTATTGAAACACAATTCTAAGTAGCATTGCCAAGGAATCATTAGAACACTTAACTAATGACCTCAATCTCAGAGCACGAGCATGTGAGAATGAGTTTAGATTGGGAATGAAGCCCAATTTGCTAAACGAGTTGGGTTTTCACATTTCGAAATATCGAAATCGGATTTTTAATTCCTTTGATTTAGAAAGTAAGTAATAATTAAGAACTAATTTACAAATTAGAATCTGCTAAGCTACCATCATTGTCTCTTAAAATGAGCATATTGCGCATATTACTGCTCATGATCGGGATATTTCAGCTCTCAAGAGCGCAATTTAGTCTTCCGGTAGCAGGACCAAACCCAAAATTTCGGTTTTCCTTCGATATCACGAATAATGTTTTCTTCATTGAGCAAATTGGCGTCGATTCTGGATATTATCGCTTCGATAACGTGGATTTTAGCAAAGCGGGTCTTTCAATTCATTTTCATATGGGACCTGGTTCTGTTATCATCGAACCAGCAATATCGTTGGCGCAATTGCAGAGTAACCCTAATCTCGCGATTAATGGAAATCAGATCACCTGCGCAGGCGGAGACGAGTGGGCTTTTGGGGCTTCCATCAATACACTTGGTGATGTTCGCTCTTTTACTCTCACTCCTTATGGCATGCCTACTCATATAGGTATATGCGACCCGGCGACCATTCCTGGCACGCCGTGTTACGATTTTGGCTCTTACTCTGGGTGGATCAATGAGCTAGTTAGTGGGTTCACCTATACTTGTTACCCCTGTGACTGTAGCTGCACTAGCGGTCAATGTTATGGCCCTGGAGCGGGCCTTTGCTGCCATACTGCTTGCGCGACCTGTATTGGACCAACAAATAAAGGGTGCCTCACCTGCAATAGTGGTTTCTATCTACAGCCATTATCTACAACCTGCTTGACAACATGTCCACCTTTATATTGGCCCAACCCCGACGGGAATATTTGTTCGTTGTGTGAGCCTGTCTCTGGAGGGAGTGTTTCTGTGAGCCCATCGACAGGTGGCGTCCCACTCTCTACTTCCTTTTCGCTGACGATCCAAGGATGGACTTCTCAACACGGAGGAAATTCTCTTCTTTATTCAGTCTCATACTCCACAGATGGGTCAATGGAGAATTCAGTTCTAATTTCAGATTTCTCTTCGGCCACGAAAACCTCGTTTTACTTGCCCAACAGTAGTTCCATTACGATAATCGTTACTATTAAAGAAGTACCATCTGGTTGCCTCACAAATATTTCCACTCAAGTCTCCTTATCAACTCAGAGGGCCTCAATTGAAACTGCGCTGAGTACAGCGACTGCCTTTGCCCAAACAGCGCTTTCAGAAGGATCCACATCCTCAATTAACATCCTTGCAGGTCAGATTTCATTGATTGATTCACAGCTCGCAGGTAGTTCATCAGAAAATAGTAATTGCAGTTTATCTGTTACTGTTCAGTGTAGTAATCATGGAACGTGTAATACGAATTGGAGTAGATGTGAATGCTACGAAGGTTATTATCTGGCAGATTGTAGTATGACTGAGGATTTATACAATCAGCAGTTAGAATATCGACAGAATTTGATTGAATCTGCAGCTAGAGCAATTCTCGAGGATAGTGGTGCTGCCAGTCTCGCAACCTTGAATAGCTTGCTTAATCTCATCACCGTACTCACAGAGGATCCATTCCTTAATAGCAATGTCACGCTTCCAACTGCTCTTGATTCAGTCAACAACTCTATTAATCTTTTAAAAATTCTCTCAGGGAACGGAGACGATCTCACATCCTCAATAGAGAACATGGTGGGCATTCTCTCCAATGTTCAAAATCAGATTTCTTCAACAGATTGCTCAATGGCTACCTCCTTCTCATCCCAAGCAACAAATCAAACATATCAGTATCTCGATGAGCTATCGAATTTGATTCTTCAAGATTTATCTGTTGGTCAAGAGAACACTGTCAAAACATCCGATTTGATTCTTTATTCAGCCACTATTGATGCCAATGATCTTACAAATTTCATGATTGCACCAGATAGTGCTGCTCCAAAAATTACATTGGGAGATTTAGTTGGACAGAACATTGCTTCTAGTTCAATAGCCATTACATACATTTATTCCAAGAGCAAGAATGGCTGTACGAATAATCCAAAACAGGATTTCGTTATCGAAGTAAAAGATGGTTCTTCATTGCAACCACTGCAAAATTTCAATATTCCTATCAATGTGATATATAATGCTTCTGTATTTGGAAGCATCAAATGTGCAGGAGGATGCAAAGCAACCGCAGACACAAATGGAGACTTAGTTTGCTCTTGCCAAGATATTTCAATTTTTGACGTAAAAAGTCAGCTAGCCAGGATATACGAAAATTCACAGCTGAAATACCTGACAATAAACAATTTGCTGGATGTTCTTTACAATCCTCCATATAGTAAATGGTCATTCTGGGTTATCATCGGGTCTTCGATTGGACTCATACTCACATTGATTATCGTCAACACTGTAAATAAGAAGTTCTGTGTCATTGCCAAGACGAGAGAAAGTCGGAAAAAACAGCAGAATAAAAACTCCAATCTTTGCAAAATCGCAGGCCTTGTTCTTATCATGGCGCACCCTCTGATTGGAATCTTCATCTACAACGATAGAGCCATCAACAAGTCATTCAGAGCTTTACTGTATTACCAACGAGCAATGATAATTCTTGCGTATTCAGCAATCTTTGCTTCAGATCCAAGTTTCAAAGCAGTAATCCTTAATTATGACAATTAATCATGTAACCTTTCATGAACATAGAGAACCTCTAGCGCAGATTTCTTCGAAAAATTGAAGTCATTCAATATCTACTTGTTCATTATTCACACCATTGTGTTGATGCCATTCAGTGCAATCATCCAAAAACTAATTCGCCAGCAAAAGAAAGCAAGGTAACTCGGTTCTATTATCATGGAATTCTTATTTTCATTTATTTTGCTCTCCTATAGATCAAAACGAGATAAAGAAAAGGAACAGGGTCTCGCTTTTCCCCAAAAAATATGCAAATACATTGGTGTTATCTTATCAGTGTTGGCAGCTATAGCAGCGACAACTATCTCTCTAACTATCTCACTCAAATTAAACGGGAATTCAGAAACCTATTGGGCAGCTGATTTTACAAAATCAATAGCGCAAGATTTTTTTGTTGCTCCTATCATTACGACCACAGTTAACTTCATCCTTACAAAATGCTTTATCCTACGCAAAAGCAACATTCGAGTTCACATGTTCCTCGCAAAATGCGCAGACGAAAATATTTCTTACATGATGAGATTATTTTTCGTCAGAAACAAAAGAGTCGCCTTTGTAGCCACCAGACATCCTAACAATCTCATTGTTGCAAATAAGACTTTAGAAGAAACGAACAATCATGCTCCTGTTAAGCAGCGACCTGTACCATATTATCTCAGACAAAAGAATTTATCAAACGTTTCGGACCTTCAACATTCAAGGATTGATTTTATCGAAAAATATCCATCCAGCTTCAGAGTCAACGCAGAAGTCAATTATCGAGAGCCGGCCAAGGGTCAATTTCGCCATAGAAAGATGGGCGTAAGGAAAGCCTCTGGACCCCATAAAATTTTGGAAAAGGTGGCCCAGAAATTTGTCGGAGATTTCTCGATTGATTTGAGCCCATCTGGCAGTAAGAGCCCATCAACTCGTGGCTTTCTTCATAAGAAGTCATCATCACCTGTAAGCAATCATCATCAGAAGAAGAAAAATCTCAAGCATCAGAGCTTTTCAAATGCTATATATCTGCACAGAAAGGCTTGAGAGCTGGACATTATCGTTCTCAGCAGTAGTAGTAACACTTAGAATACTCTCTTATTAGAGGATATTGGTAAAGTTTCATTTTGTATGTCATATCATATATGCACGCAATTTCTGCTTATTTTCATCGAAAATTTCATTTTACATTGAACCGTTTTATCCATTTAATTTATGAGAAATACATTTCAATCAAATGAAAATTCCTGTTCTCATTTGCAATCGGTTGTTAATGTCTTAGAAGAAATTTCTTAGCTTTAGATGTCTATCAATGATGATAAGGATATTTAAAGAAAATTGCTTTGATTGAATAGATACACCTCAATAAGATCTGTTCCAAACTGTCAGTTTTATGCTGTAAACTAACTCTACAGTAACCTTCAGTTCTGTTGTAACTTAACTTGTCCGAAAAGATTTAGTTTACGACTGATTTCTCTGAGTTTTTATGAATTCAGAAACGGATTTTTTAACAAATTAGTATCGCGCTCTATCAAAGCTTGAATACAATTATTAAAGATATTTCTATTTCCTCTTTCTTTCAAAAATGGTCGACTTATCTAAAGTATCAGATCAAGCCATCCAGGATGAGTTCTTCCGAAGATATAGATGCATGTACTACCCTGACCGAAGAGTCGTCCTCTTTGGTACATATTTCTTGCGAATTGACCATTCAAATAACAATATCGCACTCAGGACCTCCTGGCAGTGGAAAAGGGACTCAAGCTCCTAAGCTCGCATATGAATACTGTCTTTGTCACGTATCTACAGGCGATCTTTTACGCGCAGAAGTCGCTTCCGGAAGCAGGTTAGGAAGAAAAGTCAAAGGAATTATGGACAGAGGAGCATTAGTGCCAGACGAGGACGTCATTGCGCTTATCAAGAACCAAATGAAAGCGTAGAATCCCTAACTCATCAGCTTTATCATAAGGTTTATAGCCCGGAATGCCGACGAGGTATGGTCCTGGACGGCTTTCCACGAACAATCGAACAAGCCAAGAAACTCGACGAAATGTATCAGAAAAATGGCACTCAAATCGATAAAGTCTTTGAGTTCAAAATCCCAGATGAACTCCTCATCGAAAGGTATAAAGGGATTCTAAATTTCTTTCGTAATGGCTCGATTTGGCAGAGTTGAAGGCAGAAGAGTACATCCTTCTAGTGGAAGAGCTTACCATGTGAAATTCAACCCGCCGAAAGTCCCAGGCGTTGATGACGTATGAGTGGATGATGCTTTTTTAGATATTGAGAGTTGAGATAGGTCACAGGTGAGAAATTGATTCAGAGGAGAGATGACAGCCGCGCAGTTCTTTCTAAGAGACTGGAATCCTATCATAAGTATACTACGCCGGTTTTAGACTACTACCGATCGTAATTTTTGAGACAGTTGTTCTTGTACTAATGGAATATTTTAAGCCGTGGTGTGTTGCACACGTTAGATGCGACGAAGAAGATAGATAATACTTGGGAAGATATCAAACAACAAATGTTCTCATAATTCAAGAATAACTTGGATATGATGTAGTTAGTCAAGGTGTATGAGTTTTACATAAATCAATGTGAAAAAGATGTATGCAATGTTTGAGAAGCGGTTATTTTATTTTGTATTCATCTGAATGGACAATGTCGCAGAATATGTGTTGATAAAGAGTTAGTAAGATGAACATTTCTGAATGCAATCTAGTCAGAATTTGTACAATACAAGACTAAGTTATCTTGAAATTAATAATTGATTAATTTGAAATCAAACAAAAACTCCAACTCAAAAGGAAAATCTATTCGTATTTGGAAATTAGATCAAAGTTCCTTGACTAAAAGTCTTCACGATAAAGGCTGTTAGGTCCTCGGAAGTGTCTTGAATTTTGTAATATTTGTTTTTTGAGTACAAAAGGGTATTTCTTTGCATGTCTGCGTCAAAGAAATCCAATGGGTGTATATAACTAACGAAAGCTGGTATTTTTTGAGTTTGAATTGCTATGCGCGTACACATTGAAATTCTGAGGACATGGTAATGTGGAAAAAAATAAATGGTAATACAATAAATTTCTTTCTTCTCTCGTTTGGAGGGAGAAGCAAAGAAATTGATATTTCAGTACAATTTTATTTCCAATGAGAGGTTATCTCAAAATCTGTTAAGGTATGAAAATATTATCGAAGAAGTCTCGAAATATCTGATAACCGATCATCAGTGACAGGTAGCTTAAAATTGAATAGAATGAGAAGACAATGATGAAAATAATTTGAAACAACGTTGATACCAATAAAAAAAATCTGGTTAGTTACTCTATGATAAAGTTGATAAAGAGCACATAAGTGCAGCTAATGGCAAGCATCACTATGAAAGTGTTAGAGGGATTTTATGGAGACAAAGAAACATCAGACTCTTTAAATTTGAATCGAGTGAAACAAACTAAATTACATTCTTGCTATAGTATTTTGGATAGGGTAAACACTCCAATACGTTGCTAAAAAATATAATATAGTATTTCAACAGGTAACCTCTTGGAACTGACAGATGCCCCTTGTACAGATGTGATAAATTCAAAGGCATTAGAGACCAACTCAGAACAGAGTGCCTATAGTAAAAAAATTGCCATAAGCAGTGATCTCTTGTTACCAAACAGAATAGTTAATAGTATTACTGAGAACTAATTGACTATTTTGACACTTCATACTAAGAAAAAATATTCCAACAATGTTGTAGTAAACTCAAGAGATAGTTCATTCCTATTCTCTTTAGTGCTTAGTATTAGAAGTATTTACATTGATTAACTATCTTCATTTTACTTCAATAGACTGAGTAATTTCAGTGAAAACTAATTTAAAGTATATGATGTTTTAAATTATAGTACATTGCTGAAGGATGACTGATAAGAGCATGGACAAAAATATCAAACAATTCAAGAGTATTCTATCAAGACTATTAAAATTGCAAGTTCATAAGTTGGCCAGCCAGCGAGATTCTAACTATAAAATATAGCATCGCTCCAACTCATTTTCTAAATTGTAATAGCTTCAATCGGTGTGATCGCAGAATACAAGTACGTCGAATGACTCAGCCTAACAAAATTAGAATTACAACTTGAGCCAATGAATTGAAAAATCAAACTTGAAGAAAGGACCATGTACAGCTGCTCGCAGTACTGCTGTGGGCCGTACTCTAAACCTCGCCTTCACTGACATTCTGAATTTTAAAGCATCCTCAATTGTCATAAACACCATAAACCCTTCGTTAAGTGTCTCTGCATAAAACCACCAATTAACATAAGCGTTTTCTTTCAATTTTTTACCTGGAGCCGAAGCAAGTAGATTCATATTAGTTTGGCCAAATTGAAAGACTGTAGCCCCATCAACCTTAAATATTCTATCAACATACCGCAGCAGGTTTCAACTTTACTGGAGATACATAGTTTCCTCCTTTACGAGAAGCTAGCATATACCAATGAGTATTCGAAGGGACATTCGTGCTTCCCTCTATCAGTTTCTCCAAGCATTTGCCAATTGGATTTTGCTGTTTCTTAGGTAAACTCTGTCTTTGAGATACAGATTTCGCTCTCACAGTGCTCGCGCAGCTAGTTTGGCGAGAATGGCTGACTGCTCCTTTTCCTCCTGAAAGCAAGTTTCTTTTAGAAACGCCTTCTCCTTTGAACAATTCAGCTGTTATATTGACCAATGTTCAGCGTTAACAATATATAAACAGATAGTTACTTTGTATTTTTTTATCTTTTTGAGACTGCTTTTCCTTTTTGATCACTCGAGGCTGAGTTACAGCAGGAACGTTTTCAATATCCTCTTCGTCGTTGCTTAAAGCTGAAAACGGATCGGTATCTTCAGCATCCAGTTTGGTATGGTTCGCGTTATTGTTCAGATCAACTTGTGATGAATCAAGCCTTGCTGTTGTAGCAAAAACATTTTGGCTTTTATTATGCTTTTTCTCTTCCGTCCCATATCGAGAGGTATTGTTATGTCTCTCTTCAAGTACTTTCTGCGAAGAAGATGGGTTCGATATTGGGTGCTTCAAACTTCTGTTCAGGCTCAGCTCTCCTGCCAATTGCTCTGAGAGTTTTCTAGAATGGTTTCCTCCTATAGAGACAAAGTGAATTTCCCTACTTATCAAGTTAACTCTTACTGGAATTCCAAAGACTTTGATTTGAAGGGCTAAGAAGCGACCCAAGAGGAGAAGCATCCTGGGCGTAGCTGTTTACTTCAGCGTCGTAGGGACTGCCATAAGATTTCTGGTGATGCTCCCTTTTTGACGAAGGAATACAACTGATTGAGTAACAAAACTCAATTCAACATGAGAAAATTATATTTATTACTAGAGGTCATTTTCTTGAAGCAATTCATCTCCATGTGTGTGAACTTGTATCGTTGGAGAGAGAAACTGTGTCGATTCCGTGCAAAGTCCACGTCGCGTACTGCTCGTGAAATTGTCGTTTCCACTGAGCTGATCGAGTCTCTGGACTGTCTGGCTTTCCATTAGAGAAGTAAGAGGACAGGCGCGCTGATGCGCGGCTATTTCATCTCTGAGTCTCTGGCGTAGTGCTTCAACTTGGCGATTAATGTTATCCTCGAAGGCACTTGATTGACTGACGCCTCGGCTATGCGATGGGAATCTCTGTGGTGGAGTTTTCAGACTGCTTCTTGTATCTTCACGGAATAGTAATTTCGAGACTGGAGAACGGAACATGGAATTTTCATGAGTGACAGGACTTCGTTGTCGCTGGAGGCTCATTCTAGCAGAGTCAATCGCAATAAGTCTTGAATAAGTTATTTACAGAGGATAATTTGTTGTGCAGAGACTGCTGTCTGTTATAAGAGGCTTTCGCATCGTTGAGTTCGAACGAGTTCTGGAATAATCCTGAGAAATTCGAGACGCATAGGTAGGACTTTCAAATGAAGCCTCCATATGTCTTGAGGGTTTAGCCGCAAAAAGATTTCTTTGACTTGAGGCTGAGTGTTCTGATCTGAGTCTGGAAGCGAGTACTGCTTGTTTGGCGTTGGAATGCGCTGCCTGAGCTAATTCTGCCAATTTCTGCATGAAATTGTTCCTCTCTACTTCATTTTTCTAGGAGATGATAAGTATCTAAGACCATAATAGGGATACTACCAGGACATGGAGTTGGTTTTCAGAGTCAAGGCTCTTCTTTCGTATGTTAAGGTATGCTATATCAAGACCAAGACTAGTTTTTTGTAGTGGGCTGTTCATTTTGGCGAAATAATTAAATTTTAATCTTAACGAATATCCAATTTGCACCGCTTTCTTAACGATTACATTAATCAGACCTATTTCTCTCTCCAAAGGGGAGGCAGTAAAACATATATATATAGGCAAGGCTTCCTTTATACATTGCTGTTCCTGGAGAGGCTTAGTCTAATCAATTTCGTCTGTCTGCAGCAGAAGAATTTTGATCGCCGAATAATTTTGATTTTTGAATGCTTTACGAATCTCAAATTGTTATGAACAGTATAACCATGCAGATCCAACACTTAAGCCATGCAACACGTTACAATTGCACAATTATTTCTTAAATTCTTTCTCTACCTTACCGATCAGCTCATTCATGAGTCTCTTTATCTCGATCGAATTCTTCATATTAACAAGCGCTTGTTCTCTGTTTCATTCGCAAAGATTAACCCAACTATAAAACTAACAAGACAGTACCTTGCCCATTTTAATGAGTCTTGCATCGTCGTGATCATATAAACGAAAAAGTTGTTCAACTCCTTATCTTTCTTCACATTCCTAAGCAAATCGTGAGTTTATTCGACTCCTAACTCCTTCGCTCATTTGCATTACGCTACAAATTCTTCTTTCAGCAAACTTTGAATATTTTCATCGCCAAATAACTTTTTCACCAGCATTTTGAGATCCTCATCTGAAAGTCTTAACCGCGTTAACTCAGACAGCACATGGTTTCTTTTGATTACCTCTTATCCGACGTTCTTGGAGCTGGTTTCGGTCCTTTCTTCACCAACAGCTTGAACATCGCCCTGAACACCGAGTCCAAGAAGTAATACATTTCATTCGGCGTAATGCTGTTAGGTTTCTCAGTCCCGAAGATTTCTACCACGGCTATGGCGAATGATTATTACTTCATAGACGATCCAGAAGATTTACTGTGGAAAACATTGTCAAACTCACCGTTAACTATCAGCGTAATAAAGGAGAAAACCTCATAGGCGTCGATTCTACCTAGACGCAGAGTCAGAAACCTGGGAAAAACTACATGACCCACCTTTTTTCAGCGTATCCATCTGTTTAAAGAGCTCTGAGAGCGCATTGCCCTTATTGGACATGTATTCCATGCTCTGCGGGCTATCGAAGTAAAGCGGAAGTGGTGTTGAGCCCTTTTTAGTGATTTTTTGAATGACTTGTTTGTAGGTTTCCTGGGACCCTGATGAGAAAATTATGATTTTGCTGAAAAGTTCGCTTACAGCCTCCGCAAAGCTCTTCGATGCAAGTTGGCAAACAGGAAGGGGTTTTGAGTTTTTCGAAATACTCGTCTTTGAAGTATTTGAACGAGACGATCTCGAAAGGTGATGCGGAGTTCATTTATTTATTTGGTAGAAGAATTCTGAAACTATCAAATGTGATTTTAACAAGCAGTTTTTTTTTATTCTGGTTTGTTCTGTTCTGTAAAAAGAAAAGTTCCCACATAGCAGCAAGGGGATCATTCTCTTATAAGAGAAAGGAAGTGGTTTATTTTCAATGGATCACGGGCAATGGAGTCTCTACATAATATGATTAGTAGTGCTCAAAGGACCGCTTTACACAAGTAATGAGAGAGTGTTCTTCTTATAATTTTTCTTAATCATCAATCGATGCCCTGGTAGCAAATTATGAAATAAGTATCGAGCGTTTACACATCTGCTGGTTTTTTCTATCATAGCATATCTTCAAAGCTATAATTCTCATAAACGATTAATGAAATACATAGATATCTTAGATATTATAATCGGACTTCTTATTATCATAAATTATAACAGGGAGTAGTTACAAAGCAAGCCATTGCGTCACTCGAATAACTAAAGCGCCTTGACTGTGATTTTCGGATCGATAAACTCAGTTTCTCTCAGCTTTTGGTAAATCATATCGCTCGGAGTCCCGTCAGCCCGATAAAAACCTTTCATGTACTTCGTATTGCAAAACCCGTTCGAGTCGTAATACTTCCCTTCCACTTTCCAGAAACAGTTTGTTAACAGAAGCTCCTTGACTTTTACTGAGCGTTTGCAAGCCATACATTTCGTCTCTTTCAGCAATGAGGTCAATTTGAAGACACCTGTTCCTACAGGAATAGTGACCTTCATTTCATTCGCCACGCAGCTAGAATTCTCACAGACTCCGACGAGCTTCAGTCCCAAGATGTCAGTTTCTTGCTTTACGCGATAGTCTTGATATTTCGTTACGTCAATGTATTTTTCAGGGGTTAAATTTTCAGAAGATTTGCTTTTTGTCATGGTTTTCTGAGGAGTTTTGATATTAATGCTTCCAGTTTCAAGCATCTTCGCGATGAGAAGGTCTCCGGAGCGCACCTTATTTTGCAATAGGGTTGAGGCAGGGTTAAGTACCTCATAGCCTAAAGAGATAGAGTAATTGGTACGAAGGATATCCAGATTGAGTAGCTCAGACAACTGGAGTGAAATTTCTTTGATTTTCGTTTTTTGGGCAAGGGTGAAGTAGAAGGTCTTTCCGATTTCACGGATTTTTACTGCGATCGAGATAGGACGCTCTTTGTTATTCCGTATGTCGGTGTAGTTTTGAAGAGACATTTGTGAAAACAAATCCTTTTGGTTTATAGAATTTAGCAATAAGCGAAATAAAATTAATGAAATTTAGTTCAAAATTCTTCAAAGTTGAAATAATTGAAAACAGGCGGCAATACAATCAGGTAGAACTTTCACTATTACTTGGAAGACATTATCTCTAAATTGTTGAGTGAGGTGCTTTTAGTGTTGAAAACGACGAGGCAATGATATTAAATATAGCATTACAGCAAGTTAAATTTTCAAGACTACTGACCGCAAGTATTCATTTACCACATTGTAGATCATGTTTGCTTTAGAAGTCATTATCACTTATAAAATTCCTATTGCTCACTGCAATGGTTAGAGAGATGAAGAACGACGCTATTATGTGATATATCAAAGCATTTGAATCCTTAATGGTACAGAAGTTAGCAAAAGACATGCTACTCTGCTAGCCTCTTATAAGATATTCAGATTATGGGCCACATGGTCACTAACTAGCTGGAATTAAGCTGGATTCAGTATGAATATTCTGTTTTTTCGTTCATAAAGCGATTATTGTTTCCGCTGTATATGCAATACCAGGCAATCTACGTTTATTACACAGCAGCATACAAAATCCAAGCCGATATTTGTATATACAGAGCCTCTTTATTTGAATCTTACACAGATTTTGTTTCCTTTCTTTCTTTTGATTCTTTTCATTCTCGCCTTCGCCTTCTTTTTGTACATACATTCATAAACGACCTGTCCATCTGATTCTTCGGCCGCAGGAACCTCATTGAGAAGCTCAATGAACTGTAACTTGGCTGGATTGAACTCGACTTTCTCAGTGACAATAGTTTGCTCAGATTCAACCGGAGTGATCAATGGGTAGTTATAGATCACGTTGTTTTCGATTTTATATGACTGGGCAGCAGGTTGGATGTACACTTGCTGTTTGGCGAGGGTGCTGGATGCTCGATTTAACGTCGAAGACACCGATCGGAGCACGCTCATCATGCTTTTTGAAGAGGCCATCATCTCTGGAAAATATACTTAATTCCCAAATGAAGAATTAAAGAAACTTAGCAAATAAATAAAACACAATCTCATAGTACCGAGTCTCTACCCTATATTCAATGATAAATCCTTGCCGCTTTAGTCGCGCTAATGATACCAACCGCATTGGACGACCTAAAACGATATCGGTGCTTACATTAACGTATGCTAACTATTCATTATTAAGAAAAGCACAAAATACGCTATGGAAATTTCCACTGTAATTATTTAAACAGGATTTTTTTTCTTAAGTTTTTATATAACAGCTAATTTATGAAGAAAAAGTGTACATATCATCAGGATCTTAACATCAAGGTCTTCTGCACCGAAGACAGCTGCCAGGCATATCGTTTGCTTTGTCTCAAATGCACAATCTCGCCGACTATGAAAGAGCAGCACAAAACACATAACTTGATGCTTATTGAAGATTTGTTTCATAATCTCGAAAGAATTAAAACTCAAAAAGCCTCTTTAAGCCATTACCTGCCTCGAACCACCTCCCAGGCAAACTCATTAAAAAATGAAACTGCAAATAACACGTCTCTGCTCTCTGTAAGCGAAATCAGCGAGACGTTGAGACTTTTCCGCGCATTCCAAAAAGTACTGAGTGAGTCTCCCCCTACAAAGCCATTAGAAGTAACGGAAGTAAAAAATGAGCCTGTAAAAATTGAATATTGTGAGCCTGAAGAAAGCTCTTTGCCTTCGTCCGAATCTGCTGACGGGCTTCAGTCCATTGACTTTTCCAAAGTGACTTATCCTTCACTTGGCGTGTTTTTAACGGAGAAAGTGATTGTTAAAGCTCGCTCTAACGACTACTGCAAAGTTCAAGATGATGAGGTCTCAGAGGATGGTGATTCGATTGATATGCCTCTGAAAAATCAAAAGCGTCATCACGTCAAACAGGAAGGGGTTGCGGAGAAATTACATAATAAAAGGGCTGCATCAGCGAGTAAAAAGCAGCAGACGACTCCATGGGAAACTCATTCAAAGCGAAAGAAAAATCAGCCCTCGACCCAGAGCTGCAATCGAAGCCAATCGAATAAAGCTCTAGATGAGGTGAATTCAGCTCATATGACAGCATCAGAAGTCTCAAGGTTTGATATTGGAAAGAAATGTATTAAAACTGAAGCCAAGTCATGCTTTGAAGAGGAGAACCTTGGTACGAAGAAATCGAAGAGAAAGGCGGCACCAAAGAAGAAAAAGGAGCTCAAAGACGAGATAAAACTTGAGATCGCTTTACCAGAGAATGCAAACGCATTAGAACAGCTGAGATATGCGATTAGTAGACTCGATAGCTCGAATCTGATGAGCGTGGCAAAGGATAGCAACTCTAAGGAAGAAGAAATGCCTGCAAGAAGCAAAAAGAGCACCTGTAAGCAGTCGCCGCTCGTATTGGCGTCGGATATCTATGATGAGGACCAACTTGAAGAGGAAGTGAGGTGTTTACTGAAAGAAGAGGTGAATAGTGTTCGGGCTCAGGCTCTTCGAAAACAAATTACTGGGTTTAAGGAGTTTTCGTTGTACAGACAAAAGAATAGTGTAAAAACCCTGAAAGTGAAGCAATTGAAGGAAGAATGGAAGGAGCTCTCAAAAAAGGAGCGAGAGCAGTGGGAGTCGATTGCTGTGAGAAAGCGTATTCATCTGCGTGATCAGCTGGATCTCTTGGAGAAAAATACTGCCTCGATTGCGGAGGCATTGGAGAAATCATCGAAAAAAGTGAAAAAGGAACTTCGATAAAGAAACGAAAGTATACCTTTAAATATCGTAAATGTGTATATATCTATTACATATGAAAGCTACTCATTTGAATCTTATTTGTGATTTCAAAACTATACTTGATCATATTTATAGATGTTAAGAAAAGAAAGAATTTCATTAACATTCATGAATTTTGTAAGAAAGTTAAATAATCTCTCAAATATAAATAATTACTTTATTCTAAACAGCAGGATGTTGTTGATTAAACTCTCAGATTGAGATTCCATTGACCCAAAGTATTAAGTTATCTCTCTGGATCTGGCGTTAACTGACTCGTTCATATTCGGCTATTAGAATTTCAGTACGAATGGATCCAAAAAGCGACAATTACTCGCGAATATATTTTCCCATTAACAAGTGATATGATGAATATCATCTTGACATAAAAGGACTGCATGAGTGCCAAATTCGGACTTCTTAATGAATTAACAAGATTATGGCTGAAAAGAATTGCAATAGAAAGGTATCGAAGAAAAGAGAACGACTCTTTGGGAAACTTCTTGTCTTTAAAAAGGAGTAAATTTTCATAAGAATTACTTAGATGAATCAATAAGTGGTGCTTAGTAGTATACCCAGTTGCCATCCTCTTAGAATGTTAGTCTTCTTGTTTGTTTGTTTTTTTTGTTCTCTCTCTCCAGCAATATAAAAGCAATTATCAAACAAGAGCACTATTTAAAAACAACCGATTCGTTAATTTCAAAAAAATCGAATTAAGCCAATCACTCTCTCAAAATGAGTCAAAAATACCCCAGCAGTGATATTGAGTTCTACCATCCAGCAAGCAATGACCCTGGCAGTTATCCTCGCCCTTCTAGCACCCACCATAGCAGGAATCCGAGCAGTAACCATTGAATTTTCTTTACACATCCTGACAATCTCTTAGAATCCAGCAACCTAAGCCAGAAAATCCAAACTACCCACAATCGCTCTGTAATCGAGCGCCCATCCGTATCTCACCAGGAGGGCGAGTCAAGATCCCAAGCAATAAACGAAAGGATGACCGCCAACCCACAAGATCGATCCCACAAACCATTTCACATTTCGAAAGAGCCCTCAAGCATCAATAAAGTCGACTTTGACCGTCAAGAAAGCCTTTCGATCTCACATTCAGTCCTTGTTAACGGCTCTCCAATCTCCACAAAAGCCTTCGAAGACTCTGACCTGTATTTTTTTTTATCCATCTCTTTCTTCTAACAGCATGCCTCAAGGATTAATCAATCTGTAGAAAGAGAGAAAGAAATCCTCATCAGCGAGTTCAAGACACTAGGCGTCAAACTCAGAAAACTCAAAGACGCCGATAACAAGTCCCAAGCATCACATTCAGAGAGGTTCCCAGATGCAAGTAAGCGAGCTGCAAGCGTGAAACGAGGATCTGTAGCTACTGACTATCATCGACGAGATTCTATCATTGAAAAGCAAGACCGCTCTCTGCAGCACCATCATCACCACCATGTTCAGAGTGTGCAGTGTCAACCCAGACAAAGTATCGCCCACAATCCTTTCCAAAGCGTTCAAAGCAACCGTCCTACTCACCATCATCAAAGCCAGCTGGATCATCCTTGCTTGGACCCACTTTCATGCTGCTACCACGGATTTTCTACTCAGTCCCAGCACAACCACCCTTCGTCCACACACCATAAAGAACCATATCTCCATGAAGATTCCATTGCGAGTTATCGGCAGTTAGAAACAGCCGAGTTCGACTATCAAACACAAGCAGAATCCAAAAAAAAGTTTCTTACACAGCTAGAGCTTCAAATCCAGCAAATCCAAGGGCAAATCAAGAAAAACGAAGAGATTTTACTCAAGAAAAAGCGAGAGATCCACCAAGCTGATGAAATCCTCAAAAGCAAAAGAAGCTATCTTGCTGAAGAGTTAGACCATGAGCCTTTAAAGGACAGCAATGCCTGCTATTATTGCTCAAAGGGATACAGCACCAACCCAATGGAACGCTATTCCGTTCAGGGTCAGTCTGTAGAACAGGAAGCCTTTAAAATTGAACAAAAGAAGTTTATTGCATTCGCAAGGGAGACTGAAGCAAGGATAAAGAAGGAAGAAGCGCAGCTCATTGAGGAAAAGCATCGTTTACAGCGACTCGAAAAAGAGATCGAGATCAAGAACATGGAAATCCAAGAGAGACAAGAAAAACTCAACCATACTGAACTCGAGTTCGAGAACCTCGCAAAAAGACTTGAAGACCAAAGCCAAGAACTGCTCAAGCAAAAAGCGATAATGAACCAGAAAATGGAGGCTTTCACGGCGACCTACGAGAGGTTCCAGCTTGAAAAGAAAGAGTTTAATGACTACGAAAAGGAATTCCAGAAGAAAAACCTGGAATTGAAACTCGAAAAAGACCGGCTTAGTGCTCAAGGTGCTGGTGTCCAGCGAGAACGAAGCGAGATTGAGCGTCAGAACTATGAGATGCGGGCAAGGTTGGAAGAGCTGGAGAAGACGATAAAGTTCTTCGACCAGAAAGAGTCGTCGATAATTCAACGAGAAAAAGCGTTGGAGGAAAAATGCGAAGAGCTTAGAAGCGAGATCGAGAGATTCAAACAAGAAAAGGACGAGTTCGCCGCGTCAATGATCAGAGCGGAGCAGATATTAAACGAGAAAGAGAAGCAGCTCGAGGCAAAGGAGCTGTTAGTCAATCAGAATAAGGAGTATTTTGATGATTTTGAGCTGAAGTTGCAGGGGTTGAGAATGAACGAGGAGCAGTGGCAGAAGAAGAGAGATTTTGAGATTGAGAACTTGCTTGAGGATATCAAAAGGCTGAAGGAGAAGGAGATCACGTTGGCGAAGAAAGAGGAGAAGTTGCTGCATTGGGAAGATAAATTGCGGAAAGAAGAGGCTGCTTTTAAGGAGGAAAAAGCGAAAAATAAAGCGGTTAGAGAGCGGGAAGACGCGGACCATGACAAAGAAAATATTTTTAATTGCGAGAACACGAGCTCGTTTAAAAAAGAGACGAAAGATCAGAACTTCAGTTTTCATAACGATCTGAACGATAAATACCTGGTGCCGCTATCGAATCGCAGTAATCGAGACCACCATTCTTGCAATATGTCGGATTTGCTCAAATGAAACTCCTAGACTGCTAGTCTCAATGATGATTATGATATGATATTGTTATTTTCCATTCCATTATATGTTGCCATGGCTTCACAGTAGCAAAAAGATATTTATTATTTTCCTTTGTCTATTTCATTCATTCATTTCCAAAGCTTTTATGTTATTATTCTACTAGCAAAATTCTCAAATTTTCGAATCGATAATCCAATATAAATTTTCCTTCAGCTTGAATCTCCTCAGAGGTATTTAGAAGCAAGTTCTCAACTATGTCTCAACAAAAAAAAAGGCCTTATTTAAAATTTAGCATGCATATCCTAAATGTACTTATTGATTGAAAAAGTGAACCTCATGCTGGAAAACGAGATCATTCACTAAGAAATTTATTGAAAAAAACTTATTGATGCAATAGCTCCACTGACTTGGCAAGCAAGGTGCTTCGTGGGTCCGAAGCATTTTTCGGAGAACTCAAATTTTGGACCAATAGATGCCTTAGTCTCTCCGAAGGATTATCGTTCATTCGAAGCTTACTCTCGACATATAGATAGAAAATATCCTTTTGGTTGTTATCATCTGATAGTTGTTGGCCTAACTGCTTGTCGCTGTGAGATGGATGAAGCTTCATTTCTTCTGGCCCTACATGATTGATAGCTTCGTTTTCTTTTGCTTGGAGAAACTGATGTTTTGGTGAGGACATCATGTTCGTTGTGTCTCTCAAAGCAGATGTCTCGTTCTCTTTATTATTTCTTAATGGATCTCTGACTTTTGGAGATCTAACAGGCTGAACTGAAACAAGATCTTGCGCTTGAGCTGCGTTCTCTGTGTCTGGATATATCTCGGCGCTATCATAGCAAATCTTGTAGTCGGTAATCTTAACAGTGCTCAATTCTGAGAGCTTCTTTCGATGGCCTGTGGTCTGTGAGTTCACGTTTTGGCATCTTTCGCCTAGAGGAGTCACGGTTGCGTATTCTTCAGGCAGACTAGGCAGACTGGATCTTCTGGTGTTCTCATATGCCTCGCTTTCATGCAGAATGGCGGGGTCTTCTCGAGGCTGACCCGGAACAAACTGGTCCACTACTCGAGGAAGTAGCAGGTCGATCTGAGCGTGGGAGAGACGAAAAACATTTGCTAGATCCTTCTGAAGCGTTTCGATGGTCGCTGGCTGCTCCTTAGCTTCAAGCAGCCTAACCTTTTGTAGTAACAAGTCGCTGTTGATCTTTCTGCTCACTGTAGAAAGAAGGTCATTGTATTGGCTTAGAATGTCATGGAAAGGGGCATTTGGCATTTTCTTCACAATGTTGAAGAAGTTTGATTGAATATCAAAATTTGCCTTATCTAACTCCGCGGTGTGAGATCCCAGATCAGCTCGGGTCTTTTCAACAGCCTCCAAGGTCTGGGACATTGCTTTGTTTAGTTTGATCAGCAGTGAGTTCTTCTCGTCGTTTAGGAACTTCTCTAGCATAATAAAAGCGTAGGTCACGTTCTCGATCTGAGAGTTGTAGTAGCTTTTTATCTCCGCTTCTTTATTCGTCAGCTGCTGAGAATAACACTCGCTTTCGTTGCGGATTTTCCCGAGCCGCTCGAGAAAAGTTTCGATTTGCCATTTTCTTTGGCACTCTAATGAAATATACAATTGTAAGGGATGATAATTGCAAAGCGTCGTTACCTTCCTGGCTAAGCTCGTTGATAAACAGAGGCGAAGCATCTCTCTATGAAGAAAATAAAAGTAAGTTTCGACCGAAAGAAGAAGGTGGCTACCCTGTTAGATCGACTGTCGGGCTCAGTTTTGAGTCTAAAGGTGGCTTCATCAGTGTCTTCAACGGAAGGCTCCGTCTGACCGATCACGAAGCTAATGTTCGAACGTGTTTGAGTCGAAGAGTATCGGTGATTCATGGTCGCTGATTTGGCTTGGCTAGTGGGGGTATTTCTTGAGAACGCATGCGAAGGAGACAGGATATTCGCATTCTTTGTTGAGAGGAGCCGGCCATTCACCTGGATCGTGCTGAATTTAGCGGTAGGAGACTGGAGTTGGATTTTGTTGGACGGAGATTGGAGTTGAGAAGCGTTTTTGGGAGAGGAAAGCTGGAGTTTTAAGGTATTGGAGCGTTGGTTGAGATGAGGACTCTTCTGTCGTGGTGGATTCTCTTTATCGGAGACCGTGAGTCTTTTGGGATTCTTTTCGGGTCCTTTGATAGATTTAAGGGAGTGTCTTTTGGCAAGTTCCTTTTTCAAGGCTTCGTGAGTTGCTCGGAAAGTAGGCGAGCTGGCTTTCGTGATCATGAGGAAATGTACAGAGTGAGGTTTGTTGTGTTGGTTTATTTATTTATAATAAAGCGGTCGTTAACTGAAAAAATTAACTGATTTGATCGTAGCGAAATTAGCAAACCACACAATTATTTAGTTAACGAAAAATGTAAAATGAGCATAACAAAACGGCATTCGTGCAGTATGGAATGTGTCGAGATTCGAATATCTGCTAGAATGAAGTTTTATAAAAAAGATACATCTTTAGGTGATTTGAGTGCATGGAAATAATGCTTTTGTGTATCACTCTAAAATATAAACTATATATGGATAGTTAATCAGTTAAACAGCTTTTGCAAGACTAAAGGATGCTCCTTTATTTTCAGGAAATAGTTAGAGTTGTTTGGCTCAATGGGGAAAAAAAGGTTGGAATTCTTATTAACAGAATCTTTTTTGTTGTATCCTGTGTATGTCTGGCTCTACTAACAGTGGATCAATCATCCATTATATCAGTGAAATTAATTGACACTGTCTAGGCTGTTGGTAGTAGCATTCTGGTCCATGAGTATTTTTTGTGTATCTCCTCTCCTAGCTCTAACCACTTCCTCCTCAAAATGAGGATCTTTTTTATTACGATCTGCTTCCGTGTATAGGAACCACTACCGTTGAATTCTGAAAGGATCTCCCAAAAGAGCACTTCCAAAAACGGAGC
>ENA-UOUE01000375-UOUE01000375.1-compost-metagenome-genome-assembly--contig:-NODE-375-length-36356-cov-13.416632_pt1 | contig 36356 bp, 24 predicted proteins | sample MGYA00238146_ERZ747223 | MGnify/ENA primary metagenome ERZ747223 (study PRJEB28781, sample SAMN06268865) | compost metagenome | isolation source: single cell | place: USA: California, Emeryville, Joint...
AGCAGCAATATTTCTTAACCATTCTGGAACATCCAAGCACCTTTCACTCATAACTTGATAAGGCAGATAAGGACTCCAGCAAAGGATAGTTATAATCGGATAAATTAGTAGAGTGAGTAGCTCTCTTGAACCGCCTCTTCGCATTTTTGCAATTGCCAAGAAAAAGCATCCTGCCGTGTAGAGAAAAACCAGAGTTAATGGGAGAGAATATAGAGTAAACATCTGTAAATCGAATGAATCACCAGCAAAGTTATGCGAGCAAACACTCACGCCACTGGGTAAGATGTAGGGTTGATAATATTCAATGATATTGAGATAAACCGCGAAAAATAGTGGAATAAAGAGGCTAAGAAAGCAGTACCATCGCACTCTGATTTTGAAGGTACCAGGGTCTTGAATGTCGAACGCAGAAACGAGAGCGTGAGCAAAGCAAGCGGACCAGGTAAAGGATGAAATTCTTGCATAGGTTTCCACGCTGGCAATCACGTTGCAGAGCTCCTGAGTGTGTATATTGAGTTTGTACAGTAGAATTGCAAAGAGAGAATAGCAGAAATCTGATAGAATGATCCCGTGAATCATAACATTAATAGATCCTTTGAAATGTTTCAGCAGAAATGATGTGAAGAATGCGAATGAACTCAGCCCCAGAGATACAACGCAGGCCAAGAATTTGGTAAATGCAGCAGTCTCGAGATCGTGTGGATTCTGCGAACAAGCAGTGAGACTTCTCATGCTCGTGAGTCTTTAATTAATGAAGTCTTTTTAATTAAACCTCTTAATAGTGGAATTTAGTATCGCACTCAGTCTAAGAAACAAAAGTTTTTTTTTGTGATCAATAATCATCGGTACATTAACTTATCGAGGAGTGAAAAACACTATTAGGTTTTAGAAGGCCCTTTATTAGTGGGAGAACAGGAGCTTTTTCAGGAGAAAAATTGGCTTTTGTGAGAGAAAATCATTCAAACGAATAGTTTAAAATTGAAGACGTCAAATTTGCATGTTTGCAGCCAAAATTAAAAGCAAGTTGCAATACTTGCGAGCGATAAAGAAAGCGTCGAAACCACAAGACCTCAGTCGCCGTCGGGTTAAGTACCTTGCAGTAGCCAGTCCAAGCCATGATTCTCTGGCAAAACTCAAAGAAGAGCTGGAAGAGCAGGAAGAATTAGGAAATCCACAGAATCATTCTAAATCAGAGGTGCAAAGTTGGCATCACAAACTGGATATCAAATATAAGACCGTAAAACTAAAGACAAATAAAAGGATCCTCAGCATGGTTGAGGCGAAACAACAACTCAAAAAACTGGGACTCACAAGCAAATATCTTAATTTTGTGAGGAAAAAATATCATCTTTTCTCAAGGTTTGACGAAGGGACCTTGTTAGATCCAGAAAGTTGGTATTCTGTAACACCGGAGCCAATTGCTGAATACATTGCAAAGAAATATAAAAATCAGAGCGTTCTCGATGCTTTTTGCGGATCAGGTGGAAATAGCATACAATTCGCGCGGTATTCTGATCATGTTACATGTATTGACATTGACCCCATAAAACTCCAGAACTTAAAACACAACGCCAGGATCTATGGCGTGCTACATAAGCTTGAACCTGTACAGACGAATTTTTTAAAATTCAAGGCACCAGCAAGCAAGAAATTCGATTTAGTGTGTTTAGCCCCGCCATGGGGAGGAACTGAGTACGATAGGAATGCATTTGACCTAAGGAAAGGCATCACACCTAATTTTGATGCCATCATGAAGAAATCACTCGAGTTTGGCTGTAAAGCGGTTTGGATACTTCCTAGGAGTACGATGCAAAACCAATTCGTTGAAATCCTCAAAGAAAATCTACCTTCGACTGCTCTTGGGAAAAAGAATTATACAATTGAATTTGAAAATTTATATATCAATGATAGGTTTTTGGAAGTTGCAATTTGGGTTACTTGGAAAGCTTAATGTATTGGACGTGATGAAGATACAAAGGCAAACCCAATTAAATTTCTCTGATGTATCCATATATAGTAGCAGTTATTTAGTTTGTTCGCAGCTGTCCTCAAAAACTCTGAAGGTTACTCTCTAGTCCATACAGTTCAATAGAATTTGGTGATATAATACAAAGTCAGCCAAGGTGTTGTTGCCACTGAAAGAAAAATTGTTCGGTAAACTTTTAAGATAGATCATTAAAATTAAAGCATTAAGAAATTCTTAACGAGAGACTTATCATTAATCTCTGAATAGTTTCTCAGCACAACTAGAAAATTTAGGCTTAAATATTCCTATCATATGTCTACAAAGGAAAGAGTGCCATGCACATTTTGATCCATGATTTATGATATCGTTCTATAAACTAAATGCTTCAGCTCCCACCAAAATAGTTTTTTGTAGCCGTTTTATCAAGAGTAATTGCTGTTCGCCCACAAACACAGGTTGGAAATCAAAGAATTAAATGAATTTTTTTTTGGGGGGGAGACCTGTCTCTTGATTTCTGATTACATTAGTATTTTATACCTGTATTTGGCAGTCGTTCGTGATTAAACTCACTTATACAAAATAAAACTCAGGAAAAATCAACAATAAAAGATTTAGAGATGAATACAGAGAAAGGAGAAAAGCATATAGAATCTGATACTTCTTCAGGCGATGGAAGTGATGATGGAAGCATCCCCTTGACTGAGATGATCGGCAAAGGAGAATTGGCAGGTAGAGCATCACGTGCTTCTGCAAAGCAATATTCTCATGTAATTAGAGTTGATGGCTGTCAAAAAGAACTACAGCCTTGATATCATGACTAATGGACAGGAAAAGGACTATATCACGAAAAGCTCAGATCATCATGGTTGCTGTTTTACACGGCATTTCACGTCTAATCTGCATTATTAAGGCCATGAACATGAAATCGTGCTGATTACAGAAGAAGACACAGATACAGCAAAGCCATCCTTTAAAGATCCAGAGGCCTCCATATATTTTGAGAATTCAAGTATATATTCCTCATATCCATCGCAAATTAACAAAAAAAAGGAATGTCTTTCCATATCCCAGATCAAGATATGGAGGCTCCAATGAATAGAAGTACTCGTCTATTTAAATTAACTTTCTCTGACGTTACTATATGCAGGTTCTATTGATGTTTCGAGTCTAAAAAGAACTAAGGAAGAAAAAGAATCGTTGAAGCTTGATGAACTCAAAGATGCTGCTGACCTTGATCTCGATGATCTAAAGAGTATTTATCACCTGGCTACATTCGCACCTTATTAATTCGGCTGTTTAGTCACGCATAAACTTTCAACCGGTTTTAAATTAATGCAGGAAGCAAGAAAGCCGATATCAGCTCCTGCCAAGGAAGTGATTTCGAATCCGTCGGCCCAATGGCATCTTGGATCTGACGCAGCTGAAATTATCAAAAGTATTATGAATGAGGTTTGTATCGCATAAACAATGGTGTGCCTTAGATCGAGCAATAAATGAAGATCTTGACCGAGAGTCAGTGTCTATAATTTCAGAGGACGACCATGTGGAAGATTCTCGATTTGATATCTTAAACTGGGCGTCACTGCAGAGAGAAATCAAAGACTGTTTTTATGTGATAGAGTCAGGTAAAACTCTTTGACCTTTCGGAATTTGAATCAAGCAGAGGAGAAATTGAGAGATGAGATCTATCAGAACATTTCAAATTTTTCAACACAACACTTGAATATGCACCTCCAGATAAGAGAAGCGACAGAACGATTGAAAAGCAAACTGAGACAAGTAACACTACTCCTTTGCTTGTATATATGGCTTAATTTGGATAGGAACCTTGGAAAGATGAAAGCTTAAAGAAAATATTGATGGACGATCCTTACGAGGTGCTTGGAGAGGTCCACTTTAATACAAAAAAACTGCTGAACCGTCTTTTTGAAAATCCTAAAATCTTCGCTATCGTGGCCAAGAATGAAATTGATCCGTCTAGGCTCAAAACGCTGGATTATAGTCTTTGCAACCATTTCTATCAATGTCCAACCGAAGACGCAAAATTAGAAAAAGATCTGCTGCGCTTTATCACCGAACTCCTCAAAGTCCACATTTTTTCACTTTAGCCCTTACTCAAAATAATAACCTCATACACAGGTTGAATTTGAAAAAGCTAAGAGGCCTTCGGATATCTTTGCTTCGGATAGTTTCACTGAACGAATCATTATGACTTTTCTCAGACGATATGACTGTCGCAGCTACTCGAAACTTCTACTTAAAGCTCCTGTTATGAAAATTGTCCGAGAAGGTTACAACTTATCAATGGATCCAAAAAAGTAACTTCGATATGAAATTTGCCTCTCTGTTTACACATAACAATAGCATTGAGAAACAAGCACGCAAGCAACAGCAGGAGTCAAGTTTATCTGCCAAGCCAGGGAGCATGCTGTCCAAATCAGATATCGTTTCAAGCTCGGCAAATAAGCATCGCGCTACAGTCGACAATAGTAGTATAACAGCAGCGCCGACTTCAATTACTTCTTTCAGAAGCATGCTTGAATCATTTACCAGTGACGATTTTGGCGAGATGGGATCATCTCCGGTCGCTGAGTATGCACAGATGCTAAATGCGTACTACACTGAACGTCAGAACGGCAGCTTGTCGTATGAGAGCGAGTTAAAATCAAAGAGAGAGCAAAATCTTTATTTCAATCCAGTAATGGAAAAGAAGAACAGTAAAAAGGTTCAGGAAGCAATAAATGATCATGGTAAGCTCGATGATAAATGCAAATTTCATGTTTTCTAGACTCACCTAGGTTTATCAGGAAGACTTCTCGTGCTAAGAGGGAGAAAAAGATGTCTACTATGCATGAACTCGCCAAATCTGGAGACAAAATTATATCTCCAACAAAAGTTTCTGATAGCAAAATAAACATAATGGAAATTTGGAAGCGAACTTCTAAAATGGTGAACGAGGAATCATCGAAGGAAGAAAAAATGTAAATAGAAGCAGATGACACCAGCTTACTACTTTCTCTATAACAGCAATGTCGAGGCATTCGAAACTCTGATCAAGGATCCTGAGGTCAAAAGGCAGTTTGAAAAGAACATCAAAAGGCTGCAATCATACACAAACACCTTCCTATTCACAGTGTTTGAGAACTTCCAGTCGATGCCAATTTCCATTAGAGTTCTTTGCAAGATCATCTCTGTACTTGCAAAACAAAAGGTACGCGCACATACGATTCGTCAGCGAATGTTTTTATTCATGTATAGTTCCCAGAAATCACTAAAAAAGAGCATGATGCTATTTTTGTCAATTTGCTCTTTATTAAATGGCTCAACCCCTACTTTTTATCGCCAGAATACCATGAGATCGTCGATGACTTTTCCAAGAATAGAACGACAGCTATGGAAGTCAGCAAGATCTTGAAAAGAATCTTATTGCAAGACATATATCAGCAAGATGAGTTTCTCTCAGTCATGAACGACTATATTGGATCATTTAAGTACATACAAACTCATTTCTTTCTCGATGCAACTGAATTTTAGGGAGTCGATTGAAGCTTACTTTGACCAGCTTGTGGACATTAACATCAAACTAGTCGAAAGCTATATTCAAGGCGACAATAAATTCCATGATTGTCCCCAGAAACTTCAAACCCGCTCTTTGTGTTTGTCTCTGCAGGAAATCGAAACTATCGTTCATTGCCTTGCTCGAAACTTAAAGCACTTGAAGGACGTCGATCCGGAGATCACCAGAATCATAGAAGGGTAAATATCCTTAAAGAATTATGAAAACTAGAAAATAATTTTCTTTCTCTCTCTCAGGATAGTGCATCAGACGAAGCAGAACCCTGATACTTTCGGTCCGAAGGTAGATCCTAAGACCAACATTACATACAAAAAAGAGCAAGTTTTCATTCAATATTTCGAGATAAATCCTCCGAAGCAAGGAGCTGGGTCTTATATTGAAGAATTTTTAAAGATACAAGGCTACGTCAAAGGAATGCCTGAAAATGAAAGAGTATTAATAATATTTCGCTTGGATTTTCAGTTCTAACTCTTGCTTATAGATTTTAGCGAAATGTAAGCATATTCTGAAACAAGTGCTGCTTGCTACCGATGATATCAGTGACATCAGTATGATTGCATATGATGATGAAATGACGATTGAGGACATCTTATCTTTCTTCCAAGAAGTGAATTAATCACTAAATTTTTCTTCTCTGATGTTCCATAGAGAGTAAACTCCCATGAGAGAAAGCTCACAAAGAGTCAAAGCAAGACCAGCGTCAACTTGTCTTCTCGGTTTTTATTGACTTACATCACCAAATTGGACACTTCTTACCGAGAGGGAGGCTACCACAGACTCTTTAAAGAAGTGGTTCAAGAGTTTCAGGATACAATGCAACGACTGAATGAAAAGATCCGATCAAACAAAATGCTCTACCTCCGTGGATTTGAGATGCTTAAGAAGAAAATTCGTATTCATAAAGAGATAATCGTCAAGAAGCATTTAGCATTTCAACGCCTTAACATCAAAGACTTTCTTCAAGACATTAAGACGCCAGTCTGCCTCCACTGCTCAATGAATCCAAAAGGACCAAATAAAAAAATCTCAATTTCGACTCAAAAAGATTGTAGCCATGGAAGACTTTCATTTATGAATGACTTAGGGAGTATTTTTTTTTGGGAGCCTGAATAATCATAAAATCTGTTGTTGTAGACCAGACTGGGAGAATGTCGCAGATGAAGGACACCCAAAAGTTGACCTCCTTTATCGCTATAGTAATAACTTCCTTAACATTAAGCTAACAACAATTGGCTAGAATCCAATTAAAGATTCAAAGGAAAAAGAGGTGCATGCTCACTGCAACACTGTCTCTGAGTAATAATATGAGTGAAACTACCATTCATTTGATTATAATGCAATAGCTTCATAAACGCGTTCGCTGCTCTTCCGTTGGTTCGGCAGTCGATGATAGAATATAGCAACTATGGCGATAAATATGGGTATCTTCTTTCTTCTGAAGAATCTGGAATCTACGCTAACATTTCTTATGTAGTGCACATGAGACGTTTAGTATGTATCTGGACGGCGTTTATGATATTGTGAGAGAAAATATGGAAAATGCCTCGGAGGATGAGTTGAAAATTATGCTCGACGAGATTGAAAACTATTTGACGAGGAAACTATATCTTAAGTAAGAAAGTTTCAGAACGGATTGAGTCCTGACTTAATTTTTTAGAATCTTCCCTGTTAATGATACACTTATTGATCAAGCATTCTGGGCCCGTTGCAAAACTCTAGAGTGGATTAATTTCAACTATTTGGATATTCCAGACAAAAACAGATGTCCTGAGTTATGGGAGCATTGCGCAAAACGTAAAAATAAAAGCTGGAAGACATCTAATTTACATGTGTGTCGATTTGATCATAGTGTTTTCAGAAATAGACAATAAGTTGACACCGGCAGGAAAATTGAACTGTATGGTGGAATGCTTCAAAGCAATAGCCTACGTCGTGGGGTTATCATCGTCTAAGGGAGATAGTGCAAGCGCTGATGATACTCTACCCTTATTTATCTACGTGATCCTCCAGGCATCCCCGAGAAGGATCTACTCGAGTCTAAAGTAACCTCTCTGTTTTAGTGTTCAACAGCGCTAATTTGTGTCAAAGTTTCATCAACGCCTTGAACAGAGAAGGAAATCTTCTTGCAGAGGCAGGCTATTGCTTAACGAATGTTCGATCAGCTGTTTCATTCTTGGAAAACCTGGAACCTTCGATGGTCAAACTAGATAATTTAGAATATCAAAGGTATGATAGATTGGAGTAATGTTTAGATAACACTGAGTAGGCTAATTCACGAAAAAGAAGTAGCCTATGAAATATATCACCTCAGAAGAAGGAAACGATCAGAGAGGTCTATTGTAGACCTTGAAGCAATTACAAAAAAGTATATGGACAAACAGCGGCAAACGCAAATGCCAACGTCAACACATTGAGCATTATTTACCCTTTCATTGAATATGAACTATCCTAGCTAGAAAACGTATATGATATCGTATATTCAGTTTAATTGCGCTAAAATAACTACTGAATTATCAAATACAACCTGGCCTTTCGAGGTTGATGTGAAATGAAAAAAAAGTAGAGATATTTGATTCATCGTATCGATTCAATTGCTTAATCCCTCAGAAATAAGGACTAATGCTGAATGAAATAACACACGAGGCATAAAAATGAGAAATGAGAAGCGAATACCGTTTGCAAAATGAATAATATTCATAGCTTAGCGCATTGACACTCTTGACAATAAGCAAAAAAACATGTGGTGAGGAGAAAAAAAGGTAAATCCTTTTTTAACAACTCAGGGCAGGTGTTGCGGACAGTCAAAAGAGTGAAAATACATTATAAACGAAAAAAAATTAAAGCTTTCTACATATCCAATATTACTTGGCAAAATTTTTCCGAGAGGTGTGAGGTTGAACCCCTTTTGGGGAAAGCAAATAGCTTCGAAAGCTTGCCTGTGTCATTGCTCGAGAAGATAATGGTGACGAAAAAGAAGTTTTTTTGGTAGATGCCAAGGATTCAAGATGGTCATCGATGGAATCCGTGGGGAGGTGTTGAGGAAAATTTTGCGAAGCGTTTCTAGATGCAGCTTTTGACGAACTCGTTATTGCCTTTAAGTGTAACAGTTTTGGAATATTTTTCACGATATCCACTTGTTCTGAGGGTTTTATTGCTTCTGGCAGACTTGTTTTCCTTGACCAAAAATGACCTGAAGTCCTCGTGCTATGCTGACTTAAAGAGTTTTCAGGATTTACTAAAAACTCAGTCAACCTATTATTTTCGGATGCAATCGAATCTACAAAAGTCATTAGAGAAGCTCATATAAAGTTAGCAATACATGCCCGTTTATAGAAGCTTTGAGGTGACTGCTCTGTCTTATGAGAGGTTCTCACAGTTTCGGATTCTTTATCATGTGCTTGTAGTAAGGGGGAGGCGAGTTTTTGTTCACTTTCACTCTGTCGAGTCTTGAGCGTTAGTGTTTCTATCATTTGGAAAAAAAAAAGTTAAACAAGCGAAGTCTGCATTATTTTTACGATTCCCTTTCGGCTTTGAGACTTCCTTACCATTGCCGTGGAAATCCTTATACTGGGTCATTGATTACATAGTTAAAATTTGATTTGAAGTATTAATTACCTTGTGGATAAACAGTTGCTCTTCGATATTAATTTCTTTCGTTTTCCTTCTCAAGAAGCTGTCTTTGTTTTTGTTGATGGCAATATCATCTAATAAGATTCTTCCTTTGAGAGCAGGAACAATTTCCTCCTCCTCTGAAGAATCATCATCCATATCACTCACGGTATCAATCAGAGACCCATTCAATTCAGGTTTTTTTGAGCTAATGCCATACTCGTTTTCAACAACAGCACGAGTTGTCGGTCTCTTATATTTCTTCACTGATCCTTCGTTTAAACCTTCAATCTCCTTCTTGAATTGAATCCCTTTCATCGTATTCTGTGCAACGAAAGTTGTTACTCAGCTACCGAACTTAATTCAAAATTACATCATATCGAGTTTTAAGCATTTCAGGTCTCAAGTGCCCAGTACCTACGATATCACCGGGGCTCAGATCAAATCGGAGCCCGAGGTTCCCTTCTTTACTCTTGATAATCTCAAAGATGCAATCTTCACAAACAAGTGTCGTTTTCTTCAAAAAACTCAGGTCATTTTTCATTTTTTTGTAGACATCTTCTTTCATATTGGGGTAGATATTCTTGATGACTAGAGGGATCGCGCTGCTGAGTTTAAAGTCTTTTTGGATGTAATGAAGAAGGCTTGTGGAGATAATCGGTCCCTTATTTTCGCAAGGGTCAGCGTATTGAACAGGATCATCTCTTTTCATGAAATGGAGGTGGTCATACTCATATCCATCGATCAAAAATTTATAGGTGACCTCGTAGGTTTGACTTGAGACTAATTTAGATGAATTAGATGAAGCTCATACGCAAGATCTTACTTGTCAATTTAAGACAACGAGCGCATTTTGAAGCTTTATGCATATCAATAGGTTCTCCTATCGACATAATTTGTGCGCTTATTTCTTCCGGGAGCTATTTCATATTAAAAATTAGTCCTTACACATAATATTGCATTGATACCTTGAACTTAGGATCGACAGAGAGAGGGGTCTGGTTATGTGGCAATCGGAAAGGGCTCAAATTAAAATTTCCTTTCGTCTATTCAAAAAATTTAACGCAAATTGCTGAAATGTCTTACTCGACTCCTCATATTTCCGTTCTCTAATCGAAGAGAGTTGCAGTATAGAAGGTATATTCTGTCATTAGGATCAATTTTGAAATTCAAAACCAATCGAGTTATTGGAATGTTTTCAAAGCTAACGTTTTTCACATGCTTGAAGGAAAAACTAAAGGCCTGCAAAATAGTTCAATATAAGTACCTGCATAATATTATAGCATATCTTTTGAAGCTTGTTTGGTAGCATATATCCTCTCAGAGGCGCTAATAATGTTTATTTCGATGAGTAAAGGGTTCAGTACCTTTCCGAGAATGAAATTCTTCTCCTTCAAAAGTTACTGCGCGTTCATATACATCATACTTTTGATCATTTATTCGTTTGAGTGCCTCTGCTCTTTCAAAAAGTACCAAATTCGGGCTCCATATCGCTCGAATCACATCTAACGATTTCGTACAGACTTCAATTTCAAAATAGAGAGCAAGAATACTGTTATAATCTCCCTTCGGTTGTATGAATTTCTGGAGGATGCCAGAAACAAATTTATTCTTCTTGTCCAGAAAATCCACTATGCGAGTCATTATCATTGGAATTCGATGAGAATAATTACCGAATTCTTGCTTGTTGAAGTAGTTAAAAACTTGTTTTGTTTGATGATCAGCTGTAGTTTGTTTTGCTATAAAGACAGCCACAATGCCGCACTCAGGGACGTCTTTCAGGAATGATTCTTTGATTTTTTCCATGGTCAGAGAGCCTCGGTTCTTTTTGCGGATCAAGCCACGATGCATAAAATACCAAGTAATTGGCTGATCGAATTTTATCATAACGGTGTCGGGTATGTAGACAGAGGGAACTTGGATATTGTTGTAAAAAAAAAAAAGTTAGAGTGATAAAAGTCTACTTGTTCCGAAAACAGGGTCTTTGATCCAGAGAAGAGCATAAAAGTTCTCAAGAAGTCCATCACCTTCGAACCAGAACTCTTCACTGTATTTCTTCTTTGACTCTTTGGTTTTTTTCATCACTGGAGGATAACTGCTTTAAAGAGTTTATTTTCCCGAAATTAATTTTGCACCTGTTACAAACAAAAGTATTCTTACGATACTATTGACTCTCTCAAATAAGTCAATCCCGGCTGTACCTTCGAAGTTCTGTAACAAGCGTCAGCAAGAAACTTTTGGGTTTATGTTTCTCAAGTAGAAGGTTTCCCTTCCCTTAAATGTAATTACTACTTTTTTGGAAGTCATTAAAAATCAAAATCTGAAAAACCTTAGTACTAAAAATTTTCAGTACCTTTTAAATCATTATATATTTTTTGCTTAGGTGCTGCTCAAGTAGTACCCAATATTTTTTCCTTCGTTGGCGGTTGGGTCGACTAACCCAGCAATTGGGTTACAAAAATTGAAGATTTTTTTCAGAAATTTTTTAAATTGTCTGTATATTCACGCTGTTCTAACAATGAATTAATTAACTACTTGATTCGGAAATTTTATTCATTCTTTTTGTTCCCTTAAATTTCTTGGAATGTACTTAGTTAATTAAATCCAACTTGAAATATCCTATCAAATTTTACGAGCATATGTGGGTGAATGTATTTGTTGTATGTATTCATGTTAGGAACAATCCATGAATTTGTTTCGAAATTATTAATGGGATTTCAAGGCCATTACCTTCTCACAACTCACAAAACTTTAAATGCTTAACCTTATAGCCGCGCATACATAAACGGCACTCACTCCCTACAAGGACTACCTAAAATTTTATTTTTTCATTTTAAAGATAGATTTTCTCAGAAAGCTGTTGGGTTATAGATTAAAAAAAAAATAATGTAAGATCTTTCTACCTAATACAATACTAGATTGTATATAATATTTTACGGAACTAATAATGGCGCTACCTTATGTATGATTTATAGAACAAAATACGATAATGTAGATTGATAAATGGCGAAGCCTAAAACAAAACAAATTATTATTAGATACCTACGACCCTAGTTATGAACCTAGTTAATAATTAGATTTAGCCTGGTTGAACAGATTTTGAGCGATCTTCCTGCTCAAATTCAGCTCTTTCGTCATCATTTTCTTTCTTTTGAACAATTTAGCATTCATAGTCCTAATCATTAATTATAATTATCAACTGTTGAAAATAATATGCTACCTCAATGCTGGAACTTCTTTTAATTGCAGGGTGCCTGTCATTTTCTTAATGCCGTTTGCAGCTCGCCTGAGTCCTTTCATATTGAACTCCGGAAAGGCCACTGATATTCGCATTCTATGCTCTTTTTGAGTGTCTTCTGAGATTTTGTGTAATATTTCTTTCAAGCTCTCGGATCTATAAGTCTCACTTAGCTTGCGAAGTAATTTTGTTAAGTACCAGAGAGCTCAACAACATATTTTGCTGATTGATTGTACTGATGTTTTGGTCTTCATGATCTAATAATAGTGTAAGATTTTTGAAAATTTATTAGCTGTACTTTCTTCATCAGAGTTATCAGGAGATTCATATGAGAATTGAGAGATTGGATCATAGTTCATAATGCTCGCGTTGTTAACTTGCTCAAGGCGAGCGCTTAAAAACTGTTGAGATAAGTCGGAAGCTTCGTCTTGATCCTGAGTATTAGAACGTCTGCAATCTCGTGTTATATGGAAACCAAATCGATTCATTTTGATTTAAGAGGATTTAGAGTGGATATGAGTGGTGCCAACCACAGACTGCTTTCGCTAAATTAATTTGATTATGTAATATTCGAATTGCACTTAAGGTTCGAAATATTTAATTACTGAAAAATTATTTTAGTGCATTTTCTTTAATTATGGTCCCTTTTTAGTTTTTTTTTTTTATTAATCATCAGTAAAAAATTCCAGCGTTTCGCTGACTTTTATTTAGCAATAATTGCTAATCTACGTCCCTGAATGCGATTATTGGCGTCATTTTACAAAGTAACAATGGAGACTAGAACCTTCAAAGGTGTGAAACAGAGCATTGAACAGGTTTCTTTCATTAGAGGAAGAAAAACCTCGGAACACTGGACAAGGTCTAGATTACATCCAAATTTTCTAATTTTGAAAGATCAAGCGAAAAGCTGTGTTCAATTTGATTTTATTTTAGATGCCTAAGTCTAGAGGATGTCTTCTTGCATGCATTAAGTACGTGGCTCTATCTAAGAATTCGTTGAGTTTTTGAAAGACATCACATGTTTTAATAATTTATCTTTGCGGTTTGAAAATTAAATTAATTCGAAGCTTTAAGCAGATGCAATAAAAAAAAGGTGCATGCAGTCCATGAGAACAACGGGCTTGCATCAAAGCATGGACGCTGATTTACAAACGTTACGACTTGAAGAAAAGAGAAATTAGAAAGGCTCTTGTGACGGCTTCTCAAAGAATTCTCGATAAATAGTCCTTTCAATAGTCGATGTAATTAAAAGGATTTTTCACAGTACTTTTCTTAAATCTTTGATCCTGCTGATATTTGAAAATAAGAAGGAATTTTTTTGAGTATTTGCTTCGAAAATCGCAGTTCTTTGAAAACTATCAGTGATTCTGACTGTTTTTCTTCTGATTTTTTGAAAATCTCGAAGAAACTAAGAATTGCCTTTTTAGTACCAAAATTTAGGTGAAGATTGACGCTAACTCAATTAATCATAAGTGAATAATGTGGCTTTCTTACCATGAACCCGCATTGATTCATTCCACATTTTGATCGATCCGAAAGGACATTAATAAGTTTCCAGCTGATTATTGATGAAATATCTCCACTTCACTGAAATAGTCGTAAATTGCCTAAGCTACCTGGTGGAGTGTTTATTTTTGTCCTGAGTGTCTCTCAAAACCCTAATTTCTAAGTAATTGGAACATATGACCGATGAAAAGAATTCTTAAGAAAACAGAGAGAAATAAAAGAAAGCTGAACTATTAGGCTCATTATTGAATTGTATCCAATACAGAGCCTCTTAGAGGTTTAATCTATTTAAATAAAATTGAGTCGAGAGTGCTCCATCCAGGATAAATCAAAATCCGGAAATGAACTTATTTCAGCTATTTCTGAGCATATTGCTTCCTGTACTTTCAACTTTTATGCAGCTTGGTGTCGGTGTTTTTGCCTGCCATTACAAAATTATGAAACCAGAGCATTCTAAAGCAATGGCGAATTTTACTCTCACTGTCCTCACTCCTTTATATTTAATAAGCATTATGGGAGCTGAGGTTGATCAGGAGGATGTTGCAGCTATTCCTCTGATCGTGTTGAACCTAATTTTAATCCAAGTTGCCGGTGCGATCATTGGTACCATAGTTGGATGTTTCTCAAATGCGATTTATTTCAAGTCTGCTATGAGAGCTATGCTAATGTACCAAAATTCGTTCTTTCTACCGACCGTTATAGCACAAGAAGCATGCCAATCATATGGTTTCTTGGCTGGACAGGTTATAAATCTTCCATCCCAAGAATTCATCCCTTTATAGGCAAGTTGTGGAAAACTACCAACATTCATTATCATTTTCTATGGATTTCAGGGATTTTTGACCTTTACAATTGGAGCTGGCTCATTCAATTTAGATGCGAAAAAATATGAAAACGCAAAACGCCACGAGGCCAATCCAGAGGAACTCTCAGAATATATGACACGTCGTCGGCATCGTACACGCTTCCAACTCACTTTTGCAGATGCTGAGGTAATGATTGTGTTCAACACGAGTCTGTAAGATGAGATTATAAGGTATCGGATTTGAATCTTTCAATTCTTGAAGAGGGAAAAATCCAACCAGAAGGCGCTTCAGGTCAGGCGAAAGAATCCCAATCAGAGGATCTCAAAACAACATCGAAAGTTTTTTGTGTCTACCTTAAAGCTTTTCTCAACCGATACATTTTTTGCTCCTTCCTTGGCTTTGCTATTGGAGTCGTGCCTGCCCTGAAAAATTTCATTTTCGCACCTGGCGCTCCATTACAGGTGAACGCCGGAAACTTGAATATCCTAAAATTACTTCATAGTTCATGGGAAATGCAATGACAACATTGGGAAAGATTACTCCTACTCTATCCAATATTTGTATTGGCTATTCTCTTTGGAATGTAGCATATCATCTTGACTATTGACTCATCTTTCTGGTCTCATTCATAGTCACGAGATAACACCGAAGAAAGGTTGACTGAAAAAAAAGATACAATTGTAACTTGACATTTTTTCGGCAAGGGCTAATGTGTCTGAATGATAGATGATGGTCTTTTGTAAGCTAGTTTTATCTCCGATTATTGGGATCGGGGTTGTGGAATTATTGAGAGTCCTCTCAACTGGAGATTTGGACGGGGTAAAACACAATTGCTTAATCCAGAAATAAAGTTTGTTTCTGTTAGGATAATGTATGGCTGTTTTCACAATTCATTCAATGGATCACACCAACTTCAAGTACTCTCGTCCTCCTTGCGATTAATGCGGGGCATGGAGCAGCTGATGTTTCAAAGATCGCTTATAACCAAGTAAAATCACTTTAAAATTTTTTCCTAAAAGGATTTTTAGACCGTGCTATGTATTTTCACGATTGTTATCTCAATCTTCGGCTTCAGTCTATTTTATTTACAAGATGAAGAATAGCTTGTATATTTTATTTTGAAAGCACAACCTCAAATGAGTTTGGACTTTATTTGAAAGAAAAACTACATACTACTTGCAGCAGTTGAACTTATCTTTGGGGAGGGAGTCTTTCATTTTCATATCTAGCTTCACAGTTATTTCTTTCTTTTGTTTCTACATTCAGAGAATATCGACAAACACTAAGAACTTCGAAGGTTGTCTCTAATTTGAAAAGGAATAGATTTAAGATCATTAGATGTTTTTAACGTCACCCTTTTCATTAATAATTTCTTACTCTCAAATAATATATATAAAATCTACCCTTAACTCAAGCAAGCTTCATAAAAAGAGCAGTATTAATATTCACTTTCATGCGACTCATCTTCTTGGATTTCTGGACTAGATATCTCAACCATCTGAATTCTGGGCTCTTCCCTTTTTGCTCTTTTGCGTTTGTACAACACTAGAATAATCACTATTATTATGACCATGCACATAAAAATAGAGAAGTAGAAATTTCTTTCTTGCTTTGATACCTGATCCAAAAGCTCGATTTCGTTCACTGGTAGTAACTGATACCTGACCCTCTGAGTGAATGATTCCAATATATTGTTCTTTCTCTGTCCCACAATAGTAGCCACCACAGAAAAACTTGTCTTGTTGAATACTTGATTGAATCTTATCGGGTTAATCCACTCGGCAGGATGGGCTTTTCCAATTGTTGAATATGAGTCCCACACTAACGCCGAATCAATGCCTTGGTCAGTAAGATTTTGATTTGATTCTTCGTGGAAAATCCCACACAGCGCGAAACTTGCAGCTTTTTCTAAAGAATCCGCACTGACGACTCGATAGGTAATTTGAAGGTTCCAAGTATTTAAAACATTAGATCTATTCTCATTCCTCTCGATAACATCGTCCCATTTTACATACGCATTAAATTGCGAATTTAAAGAGACAATCCTGGAATGAGGTATCACACGGGTAAAGTCCAACATATCTTGAGAGCTAGGCTTTAACTTTTCGAAGCTCACCAGAATTTTAAAGATAGCATTCTTATTCTCATTTGCTTCCTTCGAGCCTGTTTCATTTGTAGGTTTCATTGCATTTACTCTGAGATAGAGAGTTCCTTGTTGCACGGGGTAGACAGCTCTTAAAAAACCTGTTTGGTGGTTCCAGTCGAGCTTTTTAAAAGAGTTCTCGTCGTGAGAAGATGAATCTTTTTCGTCTTGAGACAGCCCGATCTCTACTTGACCCACGCATTCACTTAACTCAATAACCGCAAATCCTTCTTGTTCGAAATAGATCTGGTAAAAGTTGGGAGAGTTGAAGTTGACTCTGCCAATTTGTTCAATGCTAAGAGGAAGCTTCTGAATTGATCGATGCTTGGCCTCTATCGAGAAATTATATGCTGTAAAATCACTATTCTCAATTTGGACTCTATATCTGCCTGGCTGATAAGGAAAACTCAAATGAACCGAAGCCAGGACGGAATCATAGCCTTCAAAGCTGTACTGAGTATACTTATGCTTAAATTTAACATTGTAGCTAGATGAGGCGTTATTTTCATTTTGTGTTGCATTAATGAAGAAAACTTCAATATGAGGCAATTTTGGTCTTAACTTGGTTGCTGAGACTCCTCCTTTCTCTGTGTAATACCAATCATCGTTGTAAATTGCGAAGATAAGGTCGATATATTTTATGTTCGTGGAACTATCAATTGTGTAAAAGTGATAAACCCTTTTGGTGCCGATTTGAAAAGTCCCAAACTCTGTAACTCCGTCTCTGAGTTGTACTACTTCCTCTTTTAATGAGGCTAATAACGAGCACAAGGCAAAACTGGGAGATCGAAGCGTAAAGTAAAAAGCATTGCTTGAAGTGTATCTTTTCTCGCCCTTCCAATCTTCATACTTTTCAACCTCGCTTTTTTCTTTCATCTTCAGCGTTCTGTTATTATCCAGAGAAAAACTTATAACTGGGTATTTTGTCTGCTTATGATTTCTGAATAAATAGATGTTTTCGCTTACAGCGGGGTTTTGGTGCGCATATATCTCTGGAATTCCTGAATACGCAACAAATACCGCTTCGAGCTGAATCTCTCCCTTAATTTCCGGCACAAACTCGAATCGATAGGTTACATTAGCTTCTAACTGATAGAAGAAAGATTTCCCGTTGGGTACTCTGATAAAGATGTCCTCCTGCCACCATAAGCAAGATGCAGAAACTTTCTGACTAGTCGGGAATAGACCAATGATATAGTAGCAATTTTCACAATATTTTTTATCTAGCGCGGTGATATCTATGTCCCTGATTCCTTTGACTTCTTTGATGCTCCATTCATGCTGGGCTTCCGATGGTAGTTCATTGCTAGTTCGGTTGGTGGAATTTGTTACTCTGATTAGTACATCAACTGGATTCAGGTCTATATTCAGTGTGACTTTCATTTTTTTACTGCCTTTCGGATTGAGTAGTTTTACATATGTTGGCATATCGTCCTCAGTATTTATTTCTAACGGCTTGCCTGCGATAGCTTCGATGACCCTCTGAGAATTTAGAGTCACACTAAGCATGTATTTGATGGGAAGGCTGTCGTAAATGCCTAAAACCATAGCTTTATTTCTATCAGTGGAATTAGTATCTCCTCCCTTCAAGGCTAAGATTCCACTATGATTCACTTGAAACCTTTCATCATGATTCTCCAAGGTTGGAAGCCGCTGGGTGTCGTAAGATATCAAAATCATAGGATGTCCATAGTTGATAGGCGAAAAGTACATGCTTGTGTTGTGCTTTTCCCATGGTAATTTCAAGTAGAAATAGGAATATCTGTAACTATGCAGCTCTCGCGCATATAGTGTATTAACTTCCATTGGAAGTGTGTATTCTGCAACCGTCAAAGTAAGGAGGTCTGGGTGCATGTTTGAGTAGCCTGATGTAAGATCAATGTGTTTCAGTCTAACATAAACAACAATCAAAATATTGCACTCAAAAGAATTCTTAGTTGAGTTCAATGCCTTGCTGCAGTATTCTTGAAGATCAGAGATTTTCAGAGTCACTTGGTTTTGAGAGCTGCTTTCCTGCCGACGAGGGTTACTTAAATAGTGGTATCTACCCCTCGTTGGCCAATTCCTCTCGTCATAATATGAATAGGGAGTATCATGAACGTTCGCCATGATCAATATATCGCAATCTGCTTCGGCTTCAGCATGAATTTCAAAGGTTTTATTCAAATCTTCACGATTCGCTACTTGATACGACCCTTGTATAGGTTCATACTCGCTAGTTGGGATGGGGACAACAAAAGGGGTGTTTTTCTTGAGCTGCATTTTATTTTTGTCATTGTACAAAAAGAGGTATATGTTTTGTTCCTGAGCCTCTCGGTTGAAAATGCTAATGTAATATGGACAATTTGTTGCATACCTAGCATTTTTCGAGCATTCTTTAGCAGAGCGAACAAAATATGCAATTGCATCGATTTTTAACGATTCTTTTGACTGCGGAAGAACGAGATCATAATTTGTTTCGTTCGGGTCTTGATTGCTTTTCACAAAAGATAAGTAGGTATCAACTTTAGCGAGAACATTTTCATTTTTCTTGATTAGAGTTAAGGAATATGTTCGCTGGCTAGTTTGAATCCCAAAACGTCGGTGCATGTTCCCCGGTATTGAAAGTTGATAGGGGACATTGGCACTCAGGACAAACAACTGAGTAGATGTGGTATAAGCTATCGAAATCTCGCAGGGTTCATTTGGAAAGTCAATATCAAACGTAACATTAGCCATGTATCTACCAGAGGAACTAAACCAGGGATCTGTATCATCAATATAGATCATATTTTTTCCTCCTTTCCAAGTGAAGTTTTTTGCACTTGAGCTGTCGTTTTTCCTGATTAATTCGACATGATGATTCCCTCGGGGACTCCAATAATCGATCAGGAGATACTTTCGCGTTTCATTGCTTTCACTAGCCTTTGGTGGTTGAATATTCAACAGCAAAGGCTTGCAATCTTTTGAAGAATGAGTGGCCAGACTACTTGATATGAACTGCGGTCCTGTCGATGGAGTAACAGGTGAAGCACAGCGCAAAAACGCAGTAATGGTGAAAGTAGCCATGGTTTCTCCTGTCACAGATATGTAGACATTCTCTTTAGAAGAGGTTGGAAATCGCTTCTTGATGAGACCTCTCGAAGCGAAGTCGCCTGGCGAAATAGCGTCATTTGGGAATTTGCTATGATTTGATATGACGAAACTTATCTCACCAAATCGTGGTTGTATACTCAGTTCCACTTCACCACCATTGCAGCTTTGAGCAGGTTTAAAAACAAAGTATTCGCTATCACCATGATCTATCTGTGTGAATAAACCGAACGAAGGAGTGAGGGAGCGAGGTTCCTTGTGCAAATTAGCGAGAATTAGATATTCCTCAAGAGAAGAGCTCCCATTATTGATAACAGCAATAGCATAAGAGCAGGAAGTCGAATTCTCGGATTTGCAAGTGTTCGATTGGCTGCTAAATGTGATAATTGATCCTTCAGCGACTCTTACCGAAGAGTATACCACTGATTTATTCATAGCTATAGGAAAGTTGCTTCTATTTGTTCTTTGAGCCTTTGCTGCTTCAGATGAAGAAATGGAACAATTTTCTCTAGAGGCACAACTTTTAATCAAGAAATATGGTTTTCCAGAGGTCTCATAGAGTTTAATGTAGATAGACCTCTCACTGAATCCATAGTTAGTGAGCACGTAGTGTACAGGCTGGTTCAAGAGGACTGCCCCTCCTTCAGAATATCCAAATCGTAATTCACGTGGCTCAAACCGTTCAATGTCAATGAGGAATCCAAATGTTGTCATATTCGTACCAGTCGCAGTTATATAGAGTTGGCTCGAAGGAGTAATCGAGCCGACCAACTTCATGAGATCTTTAGAACTTATCACCAAAGCAAATTTTCCTGGTGCGCCTTGACTCCAATGATAGTCTTTGTAATGGTCAGGTGCTTTATTCAGATGTGCATACAATGTCATTCGCCCAACAGCAGGCTCAATTCTTATCGAGAGCCCATTGTTCTCTTGCAAAATCGGTTTCATACTGAACAGATCAAGTTTCATGGTCAGATTCCCATTGCTTTCAATCGCATATTGCTTGTTTGCTGCGTAAGAGACACTCAATAGGTTATCAGGAAATTTCGTGATAGTGAATGTCAATTTCCTATTGGAATTCGAATAAATTGTGAAGCTGATGTTACAATTCTCGCAGTAGGTCTCTGATTGAAGGGCATGACTGTCAGATGGATGAGCGAGCATAAGTGACTTAGACGAATAAGAAGAGAGAAATCCTGTATAAGTTGCAACCCGTTTTTCCTTCGGTATATGTGCTGAAAGATCAAAAAAGTTGGTGTCTGTGGGCTGCGAAGTCAGTGTAAACTGATAATGCGCGCAGCAAGGGATCTGGGGCATCATGACCTGGAAATTAAAATTCACAAATTGATCGACTTGTGCTATATATTCGAGCTCGTCGATGTAGAGGCTTCTTTTATAACGGTCTTTGACTTCAAGTCTATAGCTGCAATTCTGAGCGAGGTCGGAGCAACTAATAGAGAGGAAAAATAATGTATTTGTCGTTCTACTCACATTTTTCCCTCTCGTTTGCACTGTAATAGATTTAAATCCGGTCCCATTAACATATTTATCGCTTTTTTCTTCTGATAGAGGAGCTGGATCTTCGAAGGAGAGAAAAATTTTACTCATTGTCATGACATTAACCGGTGAGTAGAAAATGTACAATTCCTGAGGGAGTTGGACTTCAGGGCGAGATTCAATTTGAAATTCATAATATTTCGTTGACTTCATCGCTTGATTTTCAATGAGTATGGGTTGGTTCAGTAAGAGTCTATCATGTTCAACCTCCAAGCAACCGCTGAGGTTGAAATAGCAATACAGCACTAGAATAGAAAGAGAAAAGAGGCAATGAAGCTTTATTCGCATATTTTTGAACGGTAGAGATAAAAATGATAAAATTATGTGAGATGCTGTTATTCAATGCTGCAAGTAACATCTGCTAACACCGGATTTGACTGCCGTTGTTCAAAATCCAGCCCTCACCCTTTGAACTGTTGATCTATAATTGGAAAATATTATGAAATGATAATTTTATAGGTGTTCCTTACTAAAGTGTGATATCAGTGGATGTTGAAAATCATTTTGAAAAATACAAGATGGGGGTAGTACTCTCTATTTCCTATTCATCTAATTTCACTGTGATAAAATGAAATTTCTTCAGTATAATTCTCTAAAATACAGAAAGTCTTGAAACCAGGAAAATACATGGTAATAAATAGATTCTACTTCAAAATGCCCTCCATTACTAGGCTTTCTCGAGTGAAATTCTCTCCTAATATATGCTGTGTATGAACTGCGAAAAAATAATTCGATACTCTGACAATGCAAGAGTATAATGGAATTGTCGACTCATTAGATTCTGAAGGACTATCGAAACACGACATAGGAGTCGTCAATGAAGCCCAAGGAGAGCAAACTCAGAACTTGCATCATAAGTTAGAGCAGTACACTAAACTCAACTCCCTATACGTGTCTTGAACCGTAAAATTAATTCTGCTTGATAAATTTCTATGGATAACTGGAGAATTATGTGGTTGGCATCTCTACTCTAAAATACGTTTCGATTCCACCGAAAATGAGCAATACGCAAGAACATGAACACTTTTAGACACAATCAGCATAAAGAGGCAGAGGAATTAATGTATTATCCAAAAAAGATATTGTTACCAAAAAAAAAAGTAGGCTTTTTGAAAGTTACAAGACTTTAGTGAAACATTGCGAAACATATCTCTCGCGCAGGCTGCGGCAATACATACGTTTGGCATAAAACAAAATAAAATATTGGATGAACCTTATTGATGCTGTTGAACTTTAGCTCATTTAGTTAATTAAATCAAATTTATCAACGAAATGCCCTTTTTAAAAGATAACCAAAATTTACAGAATATCTCTAATAAGATCGCTTCTACATTCTAAAGTTCGATTTTTATGTAACTTTCCCATATTCCTACTATACAAAAGCATCACTCAGTAATCCAGCCATTTTTTCAAGGAATAGTTTTGCTCAGAATGATAGCAGATAAGCAGCAAAGAAGCTACGCTTACTCAATATCCTTCATTAAAGCAATAATAATGTGTATCACCTAGTCGATATATTAATGTCGTCTATCTCGATAATGCAGAAATGCTTGATTTGACAGCTTTAATTTTACGGAAAATTTTAATTACTCGATTAAACGGAACTGGCTTATACGTGAATGGATCCAAATAACTTTGGGAACCCTTCTTACTCTCGATGGGCCGCAAATCTAGGTACCTCATTCCTTAGTTTGTTACTCTTAACTGATTTGGCTTCTTTTTATTAGCTGATGAGTCGTCAAGAAATCAGCAAAACAATCTTCATTCTGAATCACCTAATGCTTGGCGTAATCAGCCCTATGACCAAATGAATCAGAGCTCTAACTCAAACAATGGTCTGAGATCTAATGGGAGCTATCAATCAAGCCAAGAGCAGATGCAGCAGAGCCCGCTCTATCTAGGCTCACCAAGCAAATTTCAGCAAGAAAGCACCCTGAAACAACAGCAGCAGCCTTATCAACCTCAACAAAACCAGAAGTCCATGCAAAACCCTCAAACGCCTCCTAAAATGCAAGGGCAACCACAGTACCAAACCCAGCTAACTGACGTTCAATCGCAGATGTATCAACAACAACAGCGGCAATCGCAGTTTCGACCTCAGATTACCAGAACAGAATCACAGCAATATCAACCAAGAAATCCAGAGCAGCCAAATCAACAGCAGTTACCAGATTACCAGCAGAGGCAGAGGCAAGAATATACACCTGAAAAAATTTCTTCACAAGAGCAATCATACCAACATCAACAAATGCAGCAGCCTCGTCAGTTAAATACACCACAGGGCAAGCAGGCCCCAAGTCAACCTCAAAATCTTAGTCAAACGCAACCGAAACAGCAACCATACCGAAGTCAGTTGACATCACAGGAGGAAGGCGGAAAATGCTCTCCAATTCAACGATCTCAGACGCAACAAATGCAAGATTCGATGCTTTCTCAAGGAAGAATGAATCCAAACATGCATTATTCCTCGCCGCAACCGAAAATGAGGCCAGAAAACTCGGGACAGATGGCCTATCCTCAACAATCTGGAAATCACCAACAGCCAAGAGGACAGCCATTAATTCAGCAATCGAACGATCCAAGGCACTATTCTCGGCAGATGTCAGGATCAGGCCCACAAAACTTACAGCACCAAAACTATCAACATCAGCAATACAGCCCACAAAAAGGCAATTCACCACCTAAAAGCACACAAAAGCAAGGCCAGATGAATTTTTTTCCAAACGATGCAATACCTCTTGAAGAGGACACTTTATATGACGGTCAGGTTGGACCTGGATCTGTTCAGCCAAAAGTCTCTGACAAAGAGCTCTCAATGAATGATCCTTTTCTAAAAAAGAAAGGGTGTATCGTTGATTTTAGACAGCAAAATGTGAAAGGATGGTATTTCATGCCATCTACCATATGTGTGATTATCTGTAACGCACTGCTTGGAATTTTGCTCCTCGCTCTTGGAGGGATTGTCTTAATTATTTCTAACTCCGTTATTGAAGTTGATACAAATTACTCCGACTGCAAGCTCAACACTTTTTGCTACTATGCCATCAATATCAGCGAAGAGATGAAAAGTCCAGTTTATGTATATTTGAAGATGTCAAATTTTTATCAAAATCATCGAAGGTAACTACTTTTTTCCTCAACTCAAAGGCATATTTATATAGTTACGTGACATCTTACGATAAAAAGCAGTTGCTCGGAGAGACACGAGAGCAATGTAACTTACTATTTTGAGTATACATTAGTTGGTCTAAAATTCCATTCTTGCTAGCTGCGTTATCAGGCTGTGATCCGGTTACAAACATGAGTAGCCTACACTCGTATCAGCAAAAAACTTTAGGCGGTGTGACTCTCCAGCCGTCTGCTACTGCAAATCCATGCGGATTGCAAGCAAAAAGTTTATTTACAGGTATGGTGTGTATTTTACATCGGCTCTAACAATGTATTTTCTGTATCAGACGTTTTCACGTTCAGTGATTATGCAAATAATTCGATTGCAGTTGATACTACAGACATCGCTTGGTCCGTCGATAAAAATAGTAAGTACAAGCGAAACGACAACTACTTAAGTTTGCAGTGGACTGACGTTTCTGACGGTACCAACTTTCCCCTATTGAAGCAAACTTAGCTTTTTTATTTTGCAGAGCGGTTCATGAATTGGATGAGTTTTGCAACTACTCCATCGTGGAAGAAGCTTTGGGGCAGAATAGACAGTACGCTATCTCCAGGAATCTACTATCTTCAAGTGCAAAACAGTAAATCTCAACCAATAGCACAGTTCCCTTGACAAATTATAAATAGCTTACAACGTGGCTCCATATGAAGGAACAAAGATTTTCTCTTTATCAACAGTCTCATTTTTAGGAGGAACGTCCACGATGCTTGGCATTACGTTTCTCGCCTTTGGTATTTTATTTTGGATTCTGTCTCGATCTCATTTGCGAAAAACCGTTAGGTGGGATTTATTTTATGATAGCAATGGTGATCCTTTGCTACCGCTGGTATAAAAAAATAGATGACGATAAATATTACAAAGAGCTGACGTTCGACTGGAAAAAATGAGTACTAAAATCAATATCAACTTCACTCTCCTTTTGAGACAATTTATCAATTTCCTTTTTCCTCATGAAGAGCTAGCTAGACTTACACTTAGAGTCTTATATTTAAGAGAATGTGCTGTATAGAATATTTTTGTGTAGACTCAACTTTCTATTGATATCTAAAACTTTTTTTCAATTCTACATTTTTTGGTAAAAAAAAATCTTGTTGCTAAAGTGAAAAGGCATTATAAACCTTGACAAACAGTATTTTCGCAGTTACAGGTAATTTAATAAATCCTAACACGAGCAAATAGCGCATTTTCCAGTGTGAATATTGCATTGAATTCACTGTATAAAACTATCAAGATTAATTATATAACTCATGGAATTGAATTAGAGTAAAATTAATCAATAGACTGCATGCAGAGTAATCCCAGAGAGAGCATCATCGCTCCAGATTTTATCAATTATTCACAATTGAGTTTTAATTAGAGGAGAGCAGGGTGTGCCATAAGTTGTTTTGCATAAGGGACATGTGCGCTTTTGCTGTATCCATCGCTGGATACATCGTTCATGGAAAAGATGTCGACATCCTCTCCATTGAACAACTGATTGCTCATTCACGAAGTTGTCTAAGCAAACAGCGCAGACTTCTTTTTCCACAAACGCCGTACGAAATTTATCCGGATTGAATTTTTCAGGGCGAATCTCATACATTTCCATGCTGACCACGCTTTGCTGTGATTGTGCTTCGAAGTCCCTGTTTGCTCTATCAAGCGCTTGTATGTAGGCTGGGAACAAATAAGTGAGCAAGGACGATAATCCCCATGCAATTGCAACAAAAATAATTCCGAAGTTGATGAACACTCCTGGAGTTATCACCCAGCCATAGACCATCATATTTAAAACGATAACTGTACTGTTTGTATTGCACTTTGCAAAAGTTCCATCTTTGAAGAGATCTGACCCATGGAGAAGCCAACCGAAACTTATAGGGGTGAATATTACAAGGTAAGACAACACAAGGATGATTTCAATGGTTTTATTATACAATCTTTTCACGAAAAGTAGCAAGACAAGTAAGAAAAGCACCATGGTCAAACTTAAAAACAGTATGGTCCAATAGGTCGTATTAACTTTGCAAGCCTCACTCTCGACGCTCGAGTTGAACGTCACAAGAAGCAGACCCAGAATAGCTATAGCAGCAGACGCCCAAGATATCTGTTGAGATCTTTTTGAAGCCTGCTCCAATATATTAACTTCAAGTTCTACATAGCTTTCTTGCGAATGGTGCTCCAAATCGTATGCGATAATCAAGTTTGTCAGTATATAGTTGAGCATAATAAGCAGCACCAAGTTTGTCATTGAAGAGACAGCTGACAGATATACATTTTCTGTAAGGTACTCTAGGTTTGGATTAAGAATGAAAGGAGAAACTTGGAGTGAAGAAGAAACAACACCGATAGAGAAGAGAGCCATTCCAATTATAAGGAACCAAGTACAAGTCTTTCGGGTTTGAGGAAGCTCGTCATCAAGTAATAATGCTGCTGCGATAAAGGGAATATCGATGCTCAGAATGACAGATGTTAATAGTGTCCAATGCGAATCCGTGGGCGAGCTGTCCGACATAATCAGAAGCACTGGCCAGTTTATTGTGAGGACAAACAGAGCACAGAGCACTCCAAATGCGAGTTTTTCACCCATTCTGAATTTTGCTTGAGATAAATTAATTCTATTCGAATTTGGGATGCTACTGGACAGATTTTCAAGAATGTCGCCCAGATATTTCAGTAGAATTTTTTCTTGAAACTGATTTGTAAGTCTCAGAGCAATCAGAACTTATCTAAATATAATGTCTTTCAACATTGGTCACATCAAATTGAGATAAATCTTTACTTTGAAATGTTAGGTTAGAAATTCTTAAATATCGAATCCTTGGATTTTTTAGTTACCATCATTAATAGTTTGTTAATAGGAATAGAAATGCTAAATCTGCAGGTTCAACTATCAATAATGGGAATTAGAAATCAGAAGAAACGAACATCTCTTCCTTGAAAATACTCAACCCATAAAAAAAGAGCGAGAAAATCACTGAAAAAATTCTTGAGATTCGAATATTCATATCATCTCTTACCTACATTGCTATTATCAGATGAGTTCTTTTTAATTTATCATCATAAAGGCTCTGCATTTGTGCTAATAACATACTTATTGATATATATTATCCAATCAAAATCCTTTTTAATGTGTTGCCTGGATTCGATTACTATAAAAAGATATATCACAGGTAGGGCCAAGAATAGAACCATGTGTCTATAAAATATTTTGGAGGATTCTCTCGAAGCAGGAAAGTTCTTCCCATCGTATCGTCGTCAATTGAAATGAGATCGAATATTAAAATAAAATCAACTGAAGTTCCCGCTTTTTTCTATCTTTCTGCGAATTAATGATCTACGCAAAATCAGATTTCGTTTCCAAATTCAAATAAATAAAAAATAAAATGAAAAGCGGGAATAACGAAGTTTATAGTACATCTTTTATCCGCGATCTCAAGCAATATCCGAAAGGATCCAGAGTGAAGGTAAACGGAGTCATCACACGCATCTTTACGAAGGAGAAACTCATTAGTTTCACTCTTGATGATTCCACAGCTACTGTCGAATGCGCACTTTTAAAAAGTGGGTTGGTTCCAAGTGAATTCAAAATCGGAATGTTGTTAATAGTCCTGGGAGAAGTTTCTGAACACTACTACCACCATGAATGGCACTTTCAGTTAAAAATAAACCGTTATTCAATAGTTTCCGACGTCAATGAAGAATTGTACTACACATTATTGAAAATAACAAAAGCAAAAACGGAAGGAACCGCTTTAACCGATAAGAAAAAAGGATGGGAAATACGAAACCAAAACGAAGAGTCACTAAAAAAGGAAATTTCAAGCAAAGAAAACGATCTATCAACACTGTTTAGGGTTCCTTTGCCGAAAAATGTACTCAATCTTAAACTACGCAGTGCGATACTCAAGGTGTTAAGCAAGTTTGTGGTTGATAGATCCTCGCAAATGGTTTCTGAAATCACGTTCAAGGACATCGCTAGTCATCCCGATCTCTCGGAGCTGCTTAAAGATGAGAAAGACGCGAATGTGTATCTCGAAGATTGTATCCGAGACCTTGCTATGGTGGGGATTCTTCTGCCGATTTATGATAACACCCAATTGGAAAATTTCAGATATGAAATAAATACCACTCGAGTTAAGCAGCTTGAAGACACTGTACTTGACGTCATAAAACAGTCTTCTGATGGATGCAGATTTGATGATATTTATAAATGGGCAAACCTAAAGTTTGATGGAGATAAGTTTATAATTTCTAAGGAGTATCTTTGGGAGATCCTTGACACGCTATTTAAGAATAATTTTATTTATGAAGGAGAGAAGAACGTTTTTCATTATTTCCAGAGGTTTATTTATAGTACTCCAGAAAAATGAGCTAATTTTTTACTTTCTCATCTCAAGAGTATTTATTATGTTTAATCCAAAAAATAATGAGTGTTCTTCTCGAATAATTGCGTCAATTCAGAGTATCGCTAGTGAGTGTCAGATGTGTGTGTGTGAAGCTGGAGCTGGAGCTGGAGCTACACTTATCAAAATTACTTTATACGAATTAAAATTTCCAATAAACGGTGAGATTCTACTTACAGCAAATAAATAACACAGAATTAAAGATGCAGATGCAAATCCAATTTTTAGTGATATTCGTTTTACAAGTTTTATTCAAATGAAATATTATGTTCAGAGGGAAAAGGAGAACAAAAACGCTGAAAGAAAATAATAAACACGCATGATGAGATGTGAATGGGTGATTACTTAATCTGAGTACCTTTCATTGCACCTACTGACTTCATAAATTGGAGTAAGGGTGATTCCTAAAGAATTTGCTTGGAAGCTAATAAATTGCTATGTTACTGATTGGGTGGATTGATTGATGTAACTCACATAATTTCGATTGATTGTATCTCTATCGTACTGAATATTTATTTTTGACTTCCTCTTTTGAATCGTTCAATCATGGATATAAGTTGTGATGCATTTGAATAAACTTTTTTGCCTTCTCACAAGGAGTTTCGAATTTTTAAAAATTATTTTAATTGGATTTACTGACCGCATTGCAAATCGAAGTCATACTGAATATCAATTTTGGAAAAAACATCAAGCTTATAAACTCGAGATTGCAAGGTTCGTATAATTTCTTTTTGAACAATTATAGAGAATATACAGCAATGCAATTTTTCATAAGACTGTTTGAAGGATTTTCCTTGTTGAACACTGTTCTCACAGTGTTAGCATTTCTCGTGGTTGGGTTCATCTATAGAATTTTCATCAAGCCATTCTTCCAAATCAGAGCTTACAAAAATATTCCGGGTGTACTGGTGACATACAAAATTGGTACAAAGGCAATATGGGAGCACAAAAACTCAGTTGGTGAACCTCTGGAATTTGATGAAGACTCGCCTTTCTATCGGACTGAAAACAATACCTTGCTCCTCAAATACCCGAATCTAAAAGCTATAGTGACAAATCTTGCGCACAATCCTCATATCACAATTATCGATCACAATTTAACAGCGGAAATTATAAAAAATCCAGACTACTACATGAACTTTCTTAGAAATACGATGTTTGGAAAAGTCTATGGCCGCTACGCAATGATATTCTCAACTCCAGCCGTATGGAAAAGACAAAGGAAAGTAATCTCTGGAGCTTTTGATTTCGATAGCATGAGAAAGATTATGCCAATTATTCAGGAGGTAGCTAAGGAATTCTTTGAGAACGAAACTTTCACCAATGGAAAGGAGCCTCAAGCCCTCCAACAATTCTTCTTGGCATATACATGGGAAGCGCTTTCAAGGAGTTTCTTTGGCGATGACCTTAAGAATTTCACTCCTGGTGGAGAACCGTTTTCAAAGATCATCAATGCCTTTGTCAAGCGCCAATTCTCTATTTTTATGAGCCTACAATATCAAATTTTTGGAAATACCGCAGCGTTATGGAACTCCACAATAAGAAGGGAAAGGAAACGGCTGTTTGAACTTGGAAAATTTGTTGAAAATATGGTTGAGATTATCAGTGGAAGGATAAAACGTGGAGAACTGAAAAATGCAGATGGCAGAAAGGGAATATTGGAGCTTATTCTTGAAAATTCTAATGAAAATGATTCTTTGACAAACATGGAACTAATGGGAAATTTCTTCGGATTTAGTTTTGCTGGTACTGACACATCTTCAAATACAGCTTCAAACCTGCTTTACTGTCTTGCAGCCAACCCTGAAATAAAACAAAAGGTTATTGAAGACATTCAAACTCACTGGGATGGACAATCTCCTCTTACTCCAGAGATTCTGAACAAAATAGAATATCTTCACGCTTCGTTATTAGAAACTCTCAGAGTAATGTCACCGGTACCATTTCTTCTTCCTAGAGTCGCCATCCGTGACCACATGATTGGTGATATTCCTATCAAGAAAGGCTATCTTGTGCAGGCCTACTTCAGTCCGACATTGTTTAGCCCATGGTGGATCAAAAACCCTGAGCAGTTTCAACCAGAAAGATGGATCAAGGGGAGGGAGGCTTATCAGCAGCTTGAAGATGTGTTCATATTTAATCCTTTCTCATTTGGGCCTCGGAACTGCATAGGACAGCATTTCGCGATGACTCAGATGAAGATTGCGATGTGCTACTTCTTGCCGAGGTTTGAGTTTAGTCTACCGCCTGATTTCAAATTGCCTCCTATGGTCAGAAGGGCAACCATGGAACCGAGAGAACCTATAAAGATGTTTATTAAACCAAAAAGTAATTGGAAAAAAAATTGAGACTAATAATAATTAAGGGATGTTAATTGTCATGATTATAGTTAATTTTTTATACTGCCAACAACCTTTCCTATGCTTCTTCCGAGAATATGTTTATTGTGTAAATATTAAGAAGCTAATTTGTTAATTGTTATTACATTTGATAGAATTCAGAATATGTTTATACAAAGGCTTGCATTTTGGAAGATTAATTGATATTCATATTGATCATTAGATAACTAAATTAATATCAATAACTATCCTGCTTCATAAGACCTTACAATAGCCTACAATAGGTGGTTATCTCTTCATTTCAAATCTAATCGGCCTCATAACGATATTTTTTCATGCAAAAATCAGAACAGCAGCATTTTATGCTACCTCAAGGAACTCTACTGACAAGTTCCAAACACTGCAATCTATTTTATTTTTTTTGATTCTTTGAATGGAAAACTTTGTGCCTCTGAAATTCAAATATGAGTTCCTTCCAACTTGGATTAATACCATTAAATGAGAATGCCTCTTGAAATGGAAGAGTAATCGGAGTTTTTCAAAGTTCATTGTAAATATAGAATAACAAAGTAGGGTATGCCTTTCTTTTAACCGCAAAGCCTCTGTCATGTAATGTTGAGTTATAACAGTTGTAAGATAATAACAAAAAAATTATTCTTCCTTCTTTAACTCTCTCTAATCGCAATTTGAGGAAGGTGTTGTTATTTAAAATTTGCAATATAACAATTGTTAATATGTTTCCTCTCAGGAGCGTGGCTGAGCTATTTTAGAGCTAGACTAATTAATTCATAATTTCTATGTCCCTTTTCGTGACTATGCAGAAATTCTACTTGTTATCAAAAATAGCTCCAGATTTATGAAAAAATTCAAGCGCAATTGGCTCTAACATGGATGAGGATCGAGAAAATTAGTTAAAACCAAGGAGACAACACCTTTGGGCAAAGCCCTCTTATATCGCTTGCATTTTTTCAATTTTGAGAATCATGAATAGGATTTTTACGATTTTAATTACTACATGAACGAACGCTGCGCTTGGTCAACAAGGTGAGCTTGAGAGCTTGAGAGCTTGAGAAGCTAAGATTGGAACTCATTAATCACGAATTGGAAGACAGAACTCTCAATCTATTAAGATTAACTTTTGAGAACTTAACATCTGACAATATTATATGATTTTCGGATTTAATGTTTGAGATTTGTCTTCTCTCAAGCGCTTTTAGGATACTATATGGGACATTAAAGGTAATAATTCTCTTTGGTCTCGAGTTGAGAAAAAATGATTTCATCCTACTTTAATATATAATTAAATCGAGCAGTTCTCAAATAGTTAGAACAGAAAATTCTTGGAACGGTTTTGAATTGTGAGAAAACCGGGGTTTCTTCTGTAATAAGAAATCTCAAACCAAAGAAAAAGAAAATATTTTAATCGATAGGATATGATGAGCTGGCTAGTGTCATTCTGAGGTTGCTACTGGCTCAAAGAATTTTTCTGTGATTTCATTCATTAAACGAAAAATGTTAAAATCTAGCTTATCCAAGAGGGTAGAGCTTGGAGTGAAGTTAGCATGGTATTTATGCGGCATGTAGGCCCGCTACATTGGTTAGATGCATTAACTATTAAAAATATAACCGAGATTCTAAGACTTTCCAAGCTGCTGATTCTGATTAAATGCACCCATTTCAGCAGCTACACTGACTAACTCACGAGGCATCGATAATAAAATTATTTAACTCAAGATGCTGAGATTAATACTCATTTTTATCAATTCTGAACTTCTATATTCAATTTTGAACGCTGCAGTGTTGATTGCCAATCAGAAAATATGAAAATGTTGCAAAAATTAAGAGAATCTAATCAAATATGTAAAGTCTCGAACTTATGGTTGGGGCGATATTTCTAATTTTTCAATTTCTAATAATTGATTCTAAATCTGTACCTCTAAGTCATCTAGAGGTCTTCTCAAGAATTACTGAGAGTCGAACCTTTAGGCTTGACAAAATGCGCTAAATTGATTTGTTGTCGTTCACCTTTTGATAATAATGCATATTGACAGATATCATACATCTTTCTAAAATTGAAAAGGATTGCCATTTCGGAGAGACAGTGAGAGCACTGGACAGGAATCTTTGGGAGAGATAATTAACCTTTCGAGAATTTGAACTTCTTTGCAAACAAAATCTTGACGAAATTTAAAATATCAGTATTTAGATTTCTCAAATAAAAACAAGCAGTACAACTTTAATGATTCTGGAAATTATGAAGTTGAGTGCTGATTTGAAAGATTGAAACTGAAAAATTGCAAAGGAGATTGTCCCAGCGTTCTAATACAGAAGTGCAGAAATAAAGAGAAGTCATTTGATTTATTCTTTGAGAAAAGTTTCTTCCAATTCTTCAGCATCATTAGAATTTATCATAATGGAATGGAATAATTGAGTCAAGTTAAAAAATTTAATTAAGCCTCAGGTATAATCAATTTATAAAAATTTCTAAATTTTGCTCTTGAGTAAATATGACAAAAATTTACTTTGCCTTCTTTTCCCTTGCACTTTTAGCAGTTTCTAAAGGTATGAAGCTTTTGAACATGATGGGTTAACGCATTAATTAGGTGCAACAACGACGTATCAGGACCTTTATGGTAATCCGCCGACACCTTCAGGATGGACCACGAATCCTGCGGGTTCACCGCTTTATGATTGTGCTTCTGAGTGGATTCTCGGTGGATATAAATATTTTGGTAAAACGGCTTACGCGGAGAAAACCTACACTGGACTTCCTCCTCATTATGAAGTCACTATTAACATGAGAATTTTCCAACTTGATTCCTGGGACAATGAAACTATTTATATTAAGGTGGATGGAAGTACAGTATATAGTCGCAATAACATTGTTAACAGCCCTCTACAAGACAAGGTTTGCGGTAATGGTGGATATACGGATTCCATAAATGATATCACAACTAAAACTTTTACTCATACCGCAGACTCCTTGTTACTCCGTGTCGATAGTAACTTAGACGAAGCCTCAGATAATGAAAATTTCGGATTCAAGAATATCGACATTATTCTGACCCTTTGCGACAAAACATGTGCTGCATGCTCTGGTGGTGCCTATAACGAGTGTACAGCTTGCTCTGGACGGTATTTTTTAGGAGGGCAATGTCTTGCTTCATGTCCAGTTGGATATTGGCAAGATTCAACAAATTGGAAATGCCAACCTTGCCATTCAAGCGGAACGAGTCCCTTTACCTGTGCCACATGCAGCGGACCTAATAACAACGACTGCCTCTCTTGTAGCGGGTATTATCTCTACGGAGGACAATGCCTCAGTTACTGTCCTACAGGATACTACATATCAGGCTGGGCATGTCAGCCTTGCCATTCAACTTGTAAAACCTGTAATGGAGCATCATCTAGCTCTTGCACCTCTTGTACAAGTAGATATCTCTACCCAAATACAGGAGGACAATGCCTAACCTCTTGTCCAACGAATTTTTATGCAGAGCGGGAAACATGGACTTGTGAAGCTTGCTTTTCTGGAAGTGGTCCTACGAAAAGAGCTTGTTATGATTGTTTCGGACCACTAGGAACTAGCTGTAAATCGTGTTACACAGGCACGGTTTACTTTGCAAACGATAAATCATGTCGGGATGCTTGTCCAGATGGGTATTATTCGACATCTACCACATACCCCTCTAATAAATGCTATCAATGTTATCAGTACTCTGGGACAGATGGCACTTGTATTACCTGCTCTGGAGGGGCCTCAAATCAATGCTTATCTTGTAGCCGTCTACAATATTTGAATCCACTGACTGGGAAGTGTGGAAACACCTGTCCTAATGGCTATTATGCAGATGAGATTACAAACAAGTGTCTTGAATGTTATCAAGCTCCTTCGTCTACTTCCTCTCTTCAAACTTGCGCTACTTGTGGTGGAGGTACTGATTCAGATTGCACTTCTTGTAACTCTGGAGCGTTTCTTTCTGTGTTTGGAACTTGCTTACTTACATGTCCACCCGGTTGGTGGGGAGATTCTTCGTCAAAGACGTGCAAACTGTGCTATCAATATACTTCCTCATCTCCCACAGAAAATACTTGCGCCACTTGCAATGCAGGAAATCCAAATAATTGTTTGAGTTGTAACTCCACCACATTCCTGAATCCTCTGAATAATAAATGTGTCAATCCATGTCCTGCAGGTTACTATGGAGATTCAACTCCAACAACCAGATGCAAAAGTTGTGACAGTACTTGTGCTACTTGCACAGGGGCCGCGAGCACTCAATGTGTGACTTGCTCTTCTGGTCGATTCTTCTATAACAACCAATGTCTCTCGACATGTCCTGGAGGATATTATGCTCACGGCCCCTCAAATACTTGCAACCAATGCTACCAGACTATTGGATCATCTTCATACAAAACTTGTGCAACCTGTAATGGTGGAAGCTCCAATAATTGCCTCTCTTGTAATGCTGGCGCTTATCTCTCTTCTAGTACGTGCATAACAACATGTCCGACAGGATATTATCCAAGCACTTCCGCACCTTGGAGGTGTCTTGCTTGTGTCAGTCCATGTGCTACTTGCACAGGAGCTCTTAGTACAAGCTGTCTAACTTGTATATCGAGTCGATATTTGCTACCAGCTCACGATACATCACCAAATACATGCGTCACTACGTGTCCTACTGGATGGTATCCGAGAACAGATACGAATTTTTGTGGACTATGTTACGCACCTCTTGATGAAGAAGTTGAGAGAGCATGCTTCACCTGCTCTGGTGGATACAATACCAACTGTACTTCATGTTTCACTGGGACATTTTTAAATAGCCTAAATAATACGTGCTTATACAGATGTCCTGATGGTTATTATGGAGATTCTTCTACTAACACTTGCAAACCTTGCTATCAAGGAGAGTTCAGTTGTGCCACTTGCACTGGACCGCTCTCAAATCAATGTCTCAGCTGCTATCAACCAAATTATTACCT
>ENA-UOUE01000376-UOUE01000376.1-compost-metagenome-genome-assembly--contig:-NODE-376-length-36237-cov-5.000747_pt1 | contig 36237 bp, 17 predicted proteins | sample MGYA00238146_ERZ747223 | MGnify/ENA primary metagenome ERZ747223 (study PRJEB28781, sample SAMN06268865) | compost metagenome | isolation source: single cell | place: USA: California, Emeryville, Joint...
TTCGTTGTTTTTCAAAGTTTTTACAAACTCTTGTTCCTCAATATGCTTTGTGTTTCGCGTCATCATAGTAAGGTTTGTCTTTGACTGCGCTTGAGCTGCTATCGTTTCTGCTTTGGTTTCGTTGGTTTTGCTATGAATCATTTTTTCTACGGGTTATTTTTTGTATTTATTAAATTGACAAATCCCTCAGCTTATATAGACAGAAAGCCAGAAAGGTAACTCCGGATTCTGCTGTGACTGGCAAAGCGCGATTTCGATTTCCCAGTCAAAAAAATGATACATTACGCAATGAAATTATTTACAGAGAAATCGGACAAAAATTAAAGATTGCGTTATCAAAACAATTCAGATAATGACAGCTAGGCGTGCTAAAGTTTAGATAGGTTCACCTCTCTACTTTTACGGTTAGTCTGTATTCTTGTGAATTCACAATAGAGATATTTATTAGCTAAAACCTTCTTTCATTTCTGGCCTGCTTACCTAGCCTAAAATAAGTAATCAGACTTAAATTTCATTTATTCCTCCGAGTTTTCTCCAAATATAAGACTTTGGCTTGGTATTTCTTAGGCTATTAAATACAAGTTTCCTTTTTCGGTGGTCTGTTTGTTTGGTTTTTTCTTCCAGTTTTATTAATTTTTTATAAAAATTATTTTCTGTTTTGAGATCTTGAGCTCTTTCCTAACTCCGAATTTGGGATTGCTTTTTAATGGAAAGAGTTTATTTATTCCCTCAACTTGCAACTTTGAAGAGTTCAGCGATTGCCTTTATCAGAACATCCAAATGGATTAAGAAAAGACTTCACAATTTTGGTTTTATCATTGTACACGCTAAGAGAATAGATTATGAAGAGATCATAAGAAAATGCTCGATGATAATTTACGAGCTGAACCTATATTCTTCAAATATTGATGCAAAGTGGATGATTAGAGCCAGCAAAGAGATTGAGCTCTCAGTCACAAAACAAATATTTTTCTTTTTCGGCTGATACTGACCCTGTAGCAACAAATTGAGCAAATTATAGTTGCAATTAAGCTGGCTATCTACGAATCAATGAAAAATGTAGACCTAACCCTGAGATCTCATCGATAAGTGCTATATTTTATCAGATAATGAGAGCATTAAAGGACGAATTGGAACTTTTTATTCATTTCACATTAATATATCCATCTTTGACGGAATTTTAAAGAAAATTCAACATACATTGAAAAAACTGAGATATGGATAGATGTTCAACCCCCCAGAGCCAACGAACATTGGAAGATAACAAACACATATTTCGATTTGAACAATGTCTTGGTGATCTGAACCAAATTGAAGTCATCTTCTTGCCATTTGATTCCCTCTTTCTCTGCAGTTCTTCATGTCCTCTTCGGTGATAGCCGAACGCTCTCGCTGGAAATTACCAGTTAATATTCCCTTTCTTTCTTCTTTCCTTCCAAAAATCCTTATTATGGAATAAGTCAATATTCTTGTTCTTTCGCCAATTAATGAAATACTTCTCTCGAGAACACTCCTTAAAGAGGACTTCCTTAAAGGAAAAACGTTTTCCTTCTGCTCAATCTTGTTGAAAATAAGATCTTTCGGTATTTCTTCAAATATTTCTGTATTTTCCCCCTATGAGCGAGAGTAGAGCTTCTGAAACTGACGAAGAAGTCATGACAGCATGTGCAATCTGCATGTACAATACACAACGCGGCATTTATCGGTTAGTTGGATCCATTTTTTCAAAGAATTCGAAAATTGAGTGAAACCTGCTCGCTAGTCTTATCTCAGTACCTGATTCCTTCATAATTCAAGATGCGTTCTCCTTCGTGATCAAATTTTACGCATGGTCGTCCCAACTTGCTTCTCTTTTTTCGGTTTCTGCGTTCCATTATATATCGAAAATTTTATTTCAACAGAGAAAAGCGGTATATCGCCTCTTCTTGATGAGCAGAGAGCTAACCCTTCTCAAGAATATGCCTTTATGAACTGTCAGAGGTTTTGGCTGTGGAAAATCATTCGATTTCATAAGCGGGAACTAACATGATATGATAGGGCGAAAAGTTGGATTTAACTGCAGTAAGATCAAGAATAGCATCATCTTGAGTAAAAAGCCAGGTTTTCTCTTTTGTAAGCTTGGATTCGTAGAGAAATTGTAAGTTGATATTGTGAGTAAAATTCCAAGAGGAGTTATTAGTTAATTAACTCGCAAATTCAAAATGAATTACATCAAAGTACGTATTATGAGAGTTGAACTAAAAAATGTCATTTCGCTTTCTTACACCTGTGGTAGAGGTCTCAGCTCACAAGGCTAGCATTTAGATAAAAAAAAGTGATAAATATGCTAGACTTCATTCGTCTGAATTATATTAAAGAAAGAAGGTGCAAGATTTTCTAAAAAGTGCAAATTACTAAGCAATATCCTATGGTCTTTCCAAAAACTCTTTTTACAAACTTTATAGACTCTGAAAATAATTCAAATCTTAAAAATTTTCTTTGCTGACGAAAAATAAATTATTATTCTCAATCCTCAGTCTCCCTTCTTCTTTTCAAAGGGCGAGGGTTAGTTGGCATAGCGGTTCCTGTGGCTTTCTTTTGCTCGTTTTATTGTATTTTTTTTCGCTTTCGATTGACTTAGGAAGTAATTACCGCGAACATTTGTTGGGTTCAAAATTGCTGATTTAACCGACCATTTTCGATCCGAACGATAGCTATTTTCAGCTTATCCCTGCCCCAGCTTCCAAAATAGAGGCCATTCTAAAACTTGCAGATTTCAATTGTTTTTCTGATCTTTGGAGATTGCTAAAAGTAATGGGCTCTGAATTGAAAAAAATAGGAACCACGAAGCTTTGTTGGGTATATCGTGATTCTTTGACAGAAAATTTCATTTCGATTCATTATTTTAAATTTCTTAGTGACTCTTGTGCCTAATGAAAATTTTTAAGATCCAAGAAGACTTCGCAAAAATGAGAAATAGTCGCCCTATATTTCTGAGATGTGATTCCCTTCAGAAAGCATAGATATTTTATTGATAGTCGGTAGATTTCTTCAGACTTTCTAAATGCTTTCTTCGAAGTAAGTTCCTTTTGTAGCCTTCCTTGTCCAAAACATACTCACAGGGCAAGAAATTTCCTGGAAATGCTGGCAGATGACAGTCATTATTAATTTTTCCCACGGTTTCTGTGCATTAATGCATATCAGGCAAGTTCTTGGAGGAATAATTGATTAAAGAGTGCCCTCGATGAAATTCTGAAAGCATTTCCAGGACTTCACATCTGAAGTCAAGAAGCTTTTCCATTTAAACCTTCGTAGTGATTCAGAGTGGATTGATAACATAGTTGACTTTGCTACTATACACTCAATAATTTTAAAAATCAATCCAATATCGATGCGATTTTTGACTTTAGAAATAATAAAACTACAGAAATCTGAAATTCTTGAAATCTTCAAAGTCAGAAATATTCAAAGTCTAGTTCAATCAAATATTTCTTCAACAAAAACAATTACAAAGTAGCAAATGAACACATTCATATTCCTCACTTTCCGCGAACGGAATACCCAAACTCAGCGACTTTAATTCTTTTACTCAATGAAAAACACAAAATACTTGAAATATCTATCGAACTCTCTTAATACATTAGTTGTAGAAACTAAAAAAAATACACGTACACACTCAATCTATTCTCCCATACGTGAAGACTTCCGCTCAAAATAAATTTTGTTCAAGCACTGATTGCTTTCACGATAATAGCTTTCGACATAATTTCGTACGTCATTCGCGATATCCATTTCCATCTGATTATCATTCCTCTGAGGCATAGGCTTTTGAATTATATCATCGAAATCTAAGATCTGACTCTCTTCTTGAAAATTGTAAGGTGATATGAGGCCTTTTTGCAATAAGTTCTCTTTCTTCGTAAAATAAAGGTATCTGTTAACAAATTCGTAGTCTTTGGTTGGTGTTTCTTCAATCATCTTCGGTTCTATCTTCTGCTGTGCTGGGCTGCTCTGGAAAGGGTTTCTCACGCGAAGGAAATGCAGTAATTGCACTCTTCCGGAATCATCGAAATTTTTCCCACATTCATTTCCTATTTCACATTTGATCTCTTCATTATTGAGCTTTTTTTGCTTGGAAGGCAGTTCAAACTCGCTTGCTGGCTGTCCTCGGTCACCATAGATGTCAACACGATCGAGATTTCTTTTGAAGCTGTTATTGCTCTGATTCTCAAAATTCATCGCTGTAATTTTTTTTGGTAATAGAATTATAAAAGTTCGATGTTTTTGATTAAACGCTTAAATACTCGAAATGCCTTCAGGCTAGGTCAGAATTGCTGCTAAATCTCCATGGTTATACCAATCCAGATTCTTGTAACAATCTTCACCCTTGAATGACTTAGTTAGATAGTGCTATTACTGTAGATATCTCTCTCTTTGTTTACCGACGGGCAGATCTGTTGAAAATTTGGGTTTAATAATCGATTTACATATCAACACGAAAATTGGAGCTAGTTTAGTTCTTTTAGTACGGAAAACTTAGCATCATATCCTATTTCTATAAATTTTATTCCGTGAGCCACAGAAGATAGAAACTCCTCATCTTATTATTAATAGCATTAAATACTTCAAGCAACTTCGCTTGCTTGTTGTATCCTAAACTATATTGACGTCTCATTACGTACGTTTCTACTCAAGAACGGCTAGAGAATGCATATTTTTGGTAGATTTATGACTTCAGCTAGTATTTGAAGTTTATCTATTATAATACACAGATTCGTAAAATTTATCAGTTTGACTTTTCAGATCGTTAAATTCAAAAAATCAAAAATTTGTCACCTACCTTCGCCGAAATGAATAGGAAGCCTGTTGATGATAAATCGCTGTTTCTACAACGAGCACAGTTCGAATCGATAAGCCAAGCTGGACCTCTCACGGGACACCACACTAGAAGTACGAGCAATAGTATAAACCACTTGAATCACTCTTAGTAACCTATTATTATCAAGGCAACTTGCAAAATCAGAGCACTTGCAGCCATTACACTGGAGGCAGACCCTCTATCGCTCACCATGATAATGCCCGCAGGAACTCCTTAGTTATTGAGAGAAAGTCTTGCTCAAACAATGGAGCAGATAGAAGCCACCAATCCTTTTACCTCCCACGAGAAGTTACGATGATAGAATACGATTGTTGCGAGCACAGTCCTAATTCTGCTCTCAGGAACAGTATAGCGGACTCTCTTAACTGCTATGAAGAACCTTGCATGTAATCATTTAATCTTATCTTCATCTGATCCTTGTCCCAAGCATTAACGGCTCAGTGGAAAGAGAGAAAGACATCCTGATTCAAGAATTCAAGACTCTTGGAGTCAAACTTCGCCGTCTGAAGGACTCGGAAGTAGGTCAATTAGAAAAAAGCAGTATTGAAACTAAACCACGACCACGTCCCTTAAGCCAGAAGAGAGGGTCTGTCGCCTCCGCTCATTACAGCAGAGACTCCATCTGCGATAAACACAACCTGTCTCTCCAGCTGCCTTACTCGCAAAGCATTCAACCCAACCACTTACAAAGCGTGAACCATAACCACTTCCAGAGCGTACAGAGCAATCACTATCAAAGCGTTTTTGAGAACGCAAACAGCGTTTCGTGTCCAAATCCTCACTCTTGCTGCACTCACGGGGTCTCTCAGCACGCCCACTACAGCCAGCACTCGCCTACATCATGCCAGACCACGCATGTAATGGATAATTCCTCTGCAAGTTATAGAGAGATTCTCGAAACGGCTGAATTTGATAGTCATAAAGCAGAAAACAAACAAAAGTTCCTAATGCAATTAGAAGCACAGATTAAGCAAATTCAAGAGCAAATAAAGAAAAATGAAGGCATGCTGCTTCAGAAGAATAAAGAAATCGCCCGCGCCGATGAAATCCTTCAGAGCAAGCGCAAATACATCCATGACGAGCCTAATAGCGAGCCTGTTAGAGACCGCAATGTCTGTGAAACTTGCTCGCGAGCATTTGCCAGCACATCTGGTGGGACTAGCGCTCATTCACATAGTGGTAGCATCTCGGGCCAGTCGATGGACTTTGAACTTATCAAAATGGAAAAAAAGAAGCTCGTTGTGTATGTAAAGGAGACTGAATCCAGATTGAAGGAAGAAGAAGCTCGATTGAAGAAAAAGGAAGCAGAAATTGAAGAAATACGACAAATGCTTCGTAAGAAAGAGAAAGAGATTGAGGCAAGAGACGCTGAATTGAAGGAAAGAAAGGAAAGGCTAGATAAAACAGAGCAGGAGTTCCAGAAACTAGCAAAAAGGCTTGAAGACCAAAGTGAAGAGCTGATAAAGCAGAAAACGAATCTAAATCAGAGGATCGAAGCTTTCACGACTGCTTATGAAAGATTTCAGGACGAAAAATCTGAGTTAGCGCATATGGAAAAGGAATTTCATAAGAAAACCGTGGAGATGAGATTAGAGAAAGAGCGACTAACTGAGCAAAATTCAGGTTTCTACAGAGAGAAGAACGAAGTAGAGCGTCAAAATTACGAGATAAAGATGAAACTTGAGGAACTAGAGAGAGCGAAGAAAGCCTTTGACCAGAAGGAGGCAGCTCTCATCCAAAGAGAGCTAGCGATAGAGCAGAAATGCGAGGAGCTTCGAGCTGAGATCGACAGTTTCAAGCATGAAAAAGAGGACTTTGCGAATACGATGGTGAAGGCTGAACAGATGATCAATGAAAGGGAAAAACAATTGCAGGCGAAGGAACTACTTATCAGCCAAAACAAGGAGTATCTTGATGATTTCGAGTTGAAATTGCTGGGTCTTCGCATGAACGAGGAGCAGTGGCAGAAGAAAAGAGATTTCGAGATCGAAAATTTGCTAGACGATGTCAAACGGTTGAAGCAGAAGGAAATCAGCCTTGCGAAAAAAGAGGAGAAGCTCATGCGGTGGGAGGAGCGGCTGAGAAAGGAAGAGGCTGGGTTGCGTAAGTCGACGGATCAAGGTGAAGGCAAGTCACTGGATGATGATTTAGAACAGAATAAAGAAAATATTTTCAATTATGACAGAAACAATGTCAGCAAGAAGGAGTCGAAAGACCAGAGCTTCAGTTTCCACAACGAGCTTGCTGATAAATATTTAGTGCCGCTGTCCAACCGCAGCAATAGAGATTATCACTCTACTAATATGTCTGATCTACTGAAGTAGTAGTGTTTTCCTGATTGGATTGATATGGTACGTTGATGTAGCGAACAATTTAGTCGTAGTGAGCATAGTTGTTGCTGTTCATAGTAATTTTTATTTATTTTATTTATCGATATTAAATTCAAATTCATTTGTTTTCGATACCTTTTAATCCATGCCATGTTATCTTAAGCGCATCATGTATGAAATCATTAACTTTTTGCCGAAATTAAGGAGATAAAGATTAGCTAAGTCTTCTGTGTTTTACAATAGAGTACCATTCAGACTATCTACAAGCAAAAAACGATAAATCATTAACTTAAAGTATATGTTCAGCTTTTGAAAGCTATTCCTTCTCTTCTGCTGGAAATTTATGGCGGAGGTTGTACAGGATGGCCGTGATTTCTAACTTCTGGTGCATAAAAGCAAAAATCTTCTACTCTAGCTCAGTTTTTTCCACTCCCTTATCCTAAAATTTCATTAATTTGAAATTGCATGGAGATCTGCAAGGCTGATAAGGAAAGTATACGATATATGGATTTATAAACGAACCTTGCTTGCTTATCGCATCCGTAGATGAAATCGATAATCATTTGAAAGATCAAATTTTAGCTTTTAGGATTATGGCTAATTTAAATTTAAATTCTAATTTCGCGCTTATCTAAAATCTCATTTTGCAGGAAAACTATTTCTGAAATATTCTTTCATTCATTGTAAATACCTTTTTCGGACAGTTATTACTCTTATGCGGGTTTCCTAAAGGTAGAAAAGTATGATTTATGTATGGAACTAAGAAGATAATCGCTAATACCCCGCAGAAAAGTAATTATATAATTATTTTATAAAATTCTGCTATTTATAATGTTTCTGTTATCGTTTGCGTATAAATTTCGTGTTTAATTCATTAATTCAAATAAAATAATAGTAAAAAGAGAGATTTTTGCTTCATGGAAGGTTTAGTTTCGCGCTGCTTTCAAGTCCACGAGAGCTATCTCAGTTCCATTGAGAGTGAACTTAAATGTACAATATGGTAAGCTATACTATCTTGTTTTTCTTTCTAATAAAGCACTTTGAAGCTTGGACCTTTACAAAGATCCTGTTGAAACTAACTGCGGTCATTATTTCTGCAAGTAACTCAGGGACTTGTATGCTAATTCTAACATTTTTCAACTAGAGAATGCTTTCTAAGCTACTTGAAAGCAAACAGCAAAACAAAATGCAATTGCCCACTTTGCAAGACGCCTGTCAATAAGCGCGAGTACCACGAAGCTCCGAAACTTGCAAATATCACTATGCTGATTCAAGCTATGTTGGATTGCGCTTTAGTTGTCGAAACATACGACCGCCGAGTGAGAAACAATATGTTGTTACAAGATGGCCATCAGACGAAGAAGCGCAGATATCATCAGATGTCTTCAGATAATGAAGGTATAAACAGCCGTTTATGATCGCATTTAATTGGATTTTTACCGTTCTTCAGTTGTCAAACTTCCCAATTTTAATCTCAATACGAGTCGGCTTGAAAAGAGCCCTGTGAGCCCAATTGCTTCGACAAGCCGAAATGACGCAATCATCATCAGCAATATGCTTTCGAAGCCCAAAATTATCGTCCCTAAGGAAGATATGGTTCCTGAGGAGGAAGAAAAGGAGAAGCCAAAACGAGAGGTAACTCGCAAATGGATTCATTCATTTGCTTAGACATTGTTTTGATAGACAACACCTTTAAGAATCATGCCTGCAATAAAATCAAAAGCGGATCTTCTCGAGACAGTAAAACCAAATAGACTGCAGGCAGCTCCTTCAACCAAGAATGATAATTCGATGATGATGGTGGCCGAGAAGACTAGCAAAGCTAAAGAGGAAAAAAAGATTCTTAATTTAATCACCACAAACCTGACTTCTGGACTTCAAGAGGACGTTGACAAGTTCGTTCGTATGTTCAAAGGGAAAATTTATAAGGAATTCTCAGAGAACATAACACATGTGATTGTATATCCGAATCAAGACGCAGGAAGCAGTCAAGCGAAACGAACGCTAAAATATCTGCACGGACTGATTGAAGGCTGCTGGATAGTCACTTATAGATGTAAATATTTAGTGTTGCGAGGCAAAATAGTAAATTGTTGTGTTTTTTTAATAGGGATTCAAGACTCAATTGTAAGAAATCAAGTGCTTGATGAAGAAGACTACGAAATCACTGAGGATGGGTTCGGAGTAGGTGCTCCAAAGTTTTGCAGGCTTCAGGTAGATAGAATTTTTATTAGATTAACAATAGGCTTAACTCTACTGTTTGTAGGGAGGGCTACGTTGCTTGTTCTCGGGTATTATAGTAATTATCGAAGAAGACAGCATCAATGATATTGCGATGAAGAAGTTAGAATTGAGCAAGCTGATAGCTCGTGCGGGAGGCACTACATTGAACGCTATCCCTACTAACTCGTCGAAGAACGTCTATTATGTAAAAATCCTAGGCTCTCAGGAGGTATCACAGGATTATTCGAAAAAGAAGCCTTCGGCGAAAAAAATTAACTTTGCTAATTACTATCTGTCTCACAGATGGATAATTGACTCAATTAGTAGTCATATGTTGTTAGATCCGTCGATCTATATAATCTAGAGTAGATAAAGTTAGTTTGTGTGCGCCATCGCTTGCTACAGACTCGTTGAGTGTATTTGAATACTCCATTTATTTGTAATTCCATTCGGTTCCTCTTAAATTTTATTGCTTTTACTTTCAAATCAAAAGTATTTAAAAAAATAGCATGCTCTTTGCGATTAGTAAGCAATGATAGAGCTAATGGCTTAAATATCAGAAAGAGAAAGAGATGGTTGGATTTTTTTGGGAAAAAATAGCTGATATTTATATAGTTAGGACGGTAATATATATCGATTAATAAAATTGACATGCAAGGAGATGAGTGTTTTACTGATGAAGAGCAACTGCATCTACTGCTATTGAAAAGTTTTTATTACATGGAATCTCTTTAAACCGTTTTAATCCACTATCGTATCTATAATACGACTTCACCATTTTAGGAGTTAGGTAAGCAGGCGCTTCTGCCGCCACAGCAATAATACGCTTCACTTCTCCACTTGAAAAATTAAACGAGTATAGTCCTTTGAACTCCTATTTAGCGTGATTAATTTCAAATTTCAGAGAGAGGAAAATTGGTTACCTGCTGCTTTGAACCTGATCCGAGAAGCACAATATAGCTGTCGGCTTTTACGTTGTCAAGGTTCTTGGAAATTTTCATGATAATTTCCTTATTCGATAGTCCAGGGAAGAATACGTCAGCCATAGCGTTTTTCACTAAATGCTTGTTTGTTGGCTTGTAGCCAGCTGAGCTGTTAGGACTTGATTTGAATAGCTGTGAATTATTTGAGAGGTGCTGGGAGAGATGGCTCTCCTTATCTCGATATATTGCCCTATACTCTTTTCTCTCCCAACTGCCACCTAATCGATGAGAATTATGCACATTCTCTCCTCTCACATCTCGAAAAGCATCACTTTTCAAAGGTTGTTCAGACTCTGACCCACGCTCTTTAGTAAAAGGCCCTGATCGGGCTTCCTTCGAGTGATCTGCTGAGTGGAAAAGTGCGTTTTTTCTTTGTTCGCCTCGTGCATCAGGCAAAATGGATGATTGCGAGAGGTTATTTTGATAGATCACGGATGATCCGGCAGCAGACCCATTCCTCAGGGTAGAAAATAAGTTTGGAGAGCTATCATAACTGTCGACTTCGTTTATTTGATCCAAATAAGGAATTCCAATCTTTGTTTGCGAAAAGTCAAGTGGTTTGAAACCGTATGGATTCTGAGCATGATTTTGAATGAATGTTTTCTCTTTTGAGATGGATTTTTGCGAGTTCTTTACGTTGAAAGGATAAGAAGAGAAATTCTGATGAGAATGTGGAGGAACTTTGCCTCCTATTTCAGCACTTTTCAGTCTTTCTTTCTCGTACTGATCAATTCTTGGAGCAGCAGTTACTTGTTTCTCTTCGTTCTTTGGAATGGCTTGGATATATTCACATTTTTCCTCAACGCACTTCGTTCCCAGAGGATTCTTACGAAAATGTTTCATTTCTTCGCTGTTGACTGGTATATTATTATTGACACTTCCAACGACACGCAGTTCTTTACCATCGAGATCATGGACCTGTTGCACTGGCTCTGATTCGCTAGAAACTGGATTCCATCCTGAGATTTGAAGTAGCACGCTTTGCTTCATCCTCTGATTCATCCTCATCCGGCTCATTTCCAGGTCTTTTTGTTCTTGAACTTTACTTTGCAGCAATCTTGCGATCCGATCTTGGATCTCCTTTGCGATTTGAGCATTGCCTTTTTCTAAAAGTGACTCTTTCCTTTCATTCACATTTTCCTTATAATGGTTATCCAACGGCTTTTGCTTTTTCTCATCGTCTGGAGTAGCAGCACCACGACCTATTTCAGTTCGCTTTAAATTCATCAAATGCTCTGGAGCTGTAGCAACTTGCTGAGCGTCTCCGGTTTCCGGAGTTGATGATTTAAACGGGAGTGACTTAAACTCAGATTGCGAGCTTTGGCCTTGCGGTGAATCAATACTGATCGTGAGTTGGTGTTTTTTCTTGCTGGAGAATTTCGCCGACGCGGAGGAGTTGTCGTGATCAAACCCAAACTCTAATTTTCGACCTCGACCGCTGAAAGCATCTTGAACTGAGGGTTTGCGAGTTCCATGCCCAGTTGGCAAGACCAACGAGCTTTCCTTTTCGGCTTTATTGAACGCGAAGCGTTCTTCTGGCATTGACTTATTCTTTTTGTGCTCACTGTTTTTTGCATGAGAAAATGCATTTTCTTGGGACCAACTATTTTGCAGAATGGGTTTCAAATCAGCCGCAGTATTTGAAGATTTCGCGAGCAAACTGCCACTGCTCCATCGATGCTGGTCTTCCTTGTGAGATGGCTCCCTTTTCTCTTGTGGGAAAGTTGGAGGGCTTGAACCTTCGATCAAAATCTGGTTCCGCGTAAGTGTTGATGGCAAAATAGATTTATCTAGCTTAGGAGGGCTGCATTCTGAAGCTTCACGGCTATCTAATTTTGTATCGGGATCTGATTTGAGGTTATTGAACGCTTCACCTACATCTTCTTCGTCGTGGATAACTGAATTCCCGGTGTATGCGAACGGATCTGTGAATATTCGCTGCTTCACGTCAACACCAGCGTTGGAGTCGCTATTGTAGAAACGAAAAGATTTTATTGAGTTATTCATCGTAATTCGATCGGAATCATGTTCTTCGATCTCCTTCAAACTACTCAGTGCCTCATTTGGCCTGTTCTGCACTGATTTTGTCCCTTCATCTTGAGGTGATGTCTCCAGACTGAATTTTTGAGTGTCACTCTGTTCAAACAAACGAATCTGATGTCCCTTTCTCGATGGAGCCTCTGATCCCCAGTTTTCATCGCCTTCAATCACTCTTCCTTTCAGTTCCGAACCTTTTTCTTGATTTGCTGCCTTCAATTTAGCAGACCCGTCAGCCTTAGCACTCAACAAGCTTGGGTCTTTTTCATCAGAATCGCTTTTAAACAATTCTCGTCCCTCAGACATTTCAACCTTTAGCGTGCTTTTATTCTTCATAGTTGTCAGGGTGTCTCTTGTTTTCTTCAATGTCGTTTGCATGTCTGATACTCCCTTTGTTTCAGTGTTCTCCAATCCGTTCTCTTCGTTCCCAGCTTGACCATCCACGAGCTCTACCTCTTCTTCGTCGTAGTTTAATTTTTTCTTTTTGCTAATTTCTGGAGCAATAAACTCTTTGTCAGTATAGTTCTTTTTCATTGTCCTGCTATTGTCAGGAACGAGGAGCAAATTCCCTCCTTTCTTGATCGTCGCCTGAAACTCAATCGACGGCCGATTTTCAGATTTCCAATCCGAGACATGTGAGTCCTTAGAGATGGCGCTGGCATCCTTCATAAAAGACTCTGAAAACTTCGAAGCATCATCGCCATCATACTGGAGAGAGGCTTTAGAATACGTAGGTTGTGAGTAGTGTGTATTCTTGTCTCTTTGCTTGTTTTTATATGTTTCCTTTATTGAGAGATAGGTGTTTTTCGGATTATAAAGAGATACTTTAGTGTTGCTGAAAATATTAGATGAAGACGAGTCAAGGGCCTTGGACTCATCGCCCTTGGCCATTGAGCTAAAATGCTGATTCATATCTTTGGTGTTGGCCGTATAGTGTGAATAGCTCAGCGATCGTGAGTGGCTGCTCGCAGCAACTGTATTTTCCTCTGGGTCTAATTTATTTTGCGATCGGGCAATGGCCTTATTTTGGGCTCTCTTGCCTGCAAAAGGCGGTATTTGCAAGGTGATCATTTGGTTTTCTTCTCTGCATTGCCTGCCTTTGCTCGACGAAATGTCCTCACAGCTTATTCTAGAGTCGTTGTTTTTATACCCGCTTCTGTAAAGTTGTTGATTGACGAAATAGATATCCTCAGCGAAATCTTTCCTCTTCATCCGGGAAGGTATCCGTTTCTTTTTCTTCGAATGCAATACTTTCTCATGAAGCGATTTTGCACGCCGCTGACCTTGCTCAGTCATACTGGGTTGCTCTTTGATCAATGACTTGGAATAATCATGAGAAGCAAAGACGTTTGGGGCTCTTGCTTGTGCTGAAAACTGATAAAGTTGGCTGGCGTTGCTGCTTATATGCCACGGCTGATGAGCTTGGGCGTGAATTTTGAGTTGCGTGTCTTCTTCATGGCTGAATTCAGGTCCTTTTGGTTGATTTGGGTTGGCGCGAAGGATACTGTGGCTACCAAAGGAAGGGATTTGAATGAGGGAGTTCTCAATATCTCTCTCGTGGGTCTTGGTAATATTTGAGAAACTAGCGTTGTTTTCAGAGACATTTGCGCTTGCATTGAGACTAATTTTGCTTGAGATCTTGTCTGGTGCGTTAACCTCGGAGATATTTAGGGAGAGGGTTGTATCCTGCTTTATATTTGGACTCTGCGAGAATCTTCGCTTAAACGGCTCGTAATCTAGATGCTGCTGCGGGTGACTGGTGTTTATGCCTGTTTGATGCCGCGAGATTCGACTCATATTTTCCAAGGTTTTGCTCTTGGAAAAGCTCGGCGTTTGATTCACATACTGCGTCCGCTTGCTCTGAGGGGATGTTTGGCCGTTACTCTCGGAAGTACCTTTTTCCACATTGCTGTTGCCTGAGTGCTGATAGAGTGTGCTCACTCCTCTCTCGAATTGAAAAGGAGGATTGCTTTGAGGATAACTCTATTTAGTGTGAGCATATATATATAGATAAATGCTAAACGTATCGAAAATACCTCTTTGATATCGCCGTTTTGGGCTGTCAAACTTTCTGTAAGAGCTTGAGGAACTGTAAGGAAGTTTCCAACCCCAAAATTTGACGTGATTCTCCTCCCGCTGTTTTGTAATTCTTGGAAACCTTTTGATGCATCCGACTCACTCGATTCTGCTCCGAGATTGATTCCACGAAGGTCTAGCTTTGGATGAACAGCTGCTGGAAGATGAGTTTTTAATGTTTTGATGTCTTTCCATAGAGGTTCACTTTGGTTTCTTTTATGACGATGTATTTTAAATTCTACGGCATTAGTGTTCACAATTCTTCAAATATTCAAGTAAAGTTTACCTTCCGCGTCGTCTTCTTGCTGCTGATCGGGATTTTGCGCGTTTTGCTTCAATAACATGTTTCCCGTGCTAGTGGAATTAATGAGCAAGCTCGGACGAGGCTTATCTTCGCTTATTACAGTAGAATGCTGCGATTGCTGACCCAACAGGTGGTTAACTTCGATAAAATATCAGCGAATTTACAATTTCTTGATCGTTGAGTGACCATCTTCCATTCGCCTGCGTCATACTTGACTACCGCTTTATTTATTTTTGTAAGCTCTAAGATATTTAGCGCTTTTAGCTATATGCGAAATAAATACACTCTATACTCTTAATGTATCAATAGAAAAATTCCTACTGCTTATGATGATTTTACTTTCTAACGAGCCAGTGGCTGCACAAGAGAGGATTTTGATTTACCTCTAAAAGCTGGAGACTCCAGCGTTTTGCTTTAGGACATTTGAATTGCGCAATAAAATTAAACATATTTAACTAACTGATTTAATCTTATCTTTATTTAAGTTTTTATCTCATTCAAATCCTCCAAATACCGTATTCACTCTGTAAAACTGAAATTCAACAGTTATTTGCTGCTGTTTTAGCCGGCAACTTATAAGCATGAATCAAAGAAACACATATTCATTACAAACACCCTATAAACTTCAAAAAATAAACATATATTGTCCGATTCTAAACCTATTAAGGTTGCTGTATTAATCTCTCGCTTTCTCCATCTGATGTAGAAGCCGTGCTGAAAGTGTCTTTATCACGTTTTTGCTCCACAAGGTCGTTTTCGATGGGAGGATCTTCCTTTTTGCTCCTAAGCGCGGCAGCGCTATGTTTCTTCTTTCCTTCGTAAATCTCCATCCCGACTCCGAAAAACACAAACCCAATAGAAAGCCATTGTGAGCCTGTGACTTGGTGTCCGAAGACCAAAATCGAGGCGATAACAGTGAAGAATTTTCGGGTCGTTGTGATTACGCTGAGATAGAATGGGCTGAAATTGGTTACTGTGTAGTACACGAAGCACTGTCCCATCGTTCCCATAATCCCCAGCATTATCAAATCAGCGAGACAGGCTGGGTGTTTGGAAATGTAGATTACACAAGGGAAGAACTCTAAGCTGAGGAGGGCGTAGGCTAAGGCTAGCAGCCAGGCGATTGAGTTGCAAGACTCCATCATCTCGAATGAAGATGGGTTGAATTTCTTTCGAGCTTCTTGTTGCTTTGAGCCGGTCATTCCGTCGCTGAAAAGCGAGACCAGAATGAGGACGAGCCCGATTATTGTTGTCTGAGCTTCATTTCCTTTCTTTTTCTATTTTTCATTAGTGTTAACTAAAGTAATCAACTAATCTTAAGTCATACCTCTGTATCTAACACGTTGAATACGATAATTCCAAGTGTGATCAACGTAGCGCTGACGTATTGGATTTTAGAGAACTTTTCTGTGCCTGAGACAGCAGAAATCAGCATCACCGAGATAATTTTCGAGGATTTCATTAGTGCTTGGATAGGGTAAGAAACGTATTTTAAGGCCGCGTTTGATCCAAACATCGATAAAGAGTAGAAGAAGGCGATCTGGAACTGGAGCTTGAGCGTGATTGAAGTCGACTTCTTGCCGTAGTATAAAGAATTAACTGCTCCTGCTACTATGTGCGAAAAGAGCCCTTGTAAAAAAAGAGTTGCCCAAGCAAATTTGAACTTCTCTCCAGTGCCCGAATAATCGGTTTTGAACCTAGGAACAGTGGGGTTTGAGTCTCAGAGTGAAGAGGAAAGGATTTTACAATTTTTCCTGGAGGATACCGTAGTATATGAAGGAACCATAGACACCGCCTACAGCTATGAGAAGCTTGAGAAGCGGAGATTGGCCAATGGGTGGAGAAGAGACCATGGGTAAGGGCTTACTTAGATGCTTTCTCTGTGAATAAATCTTTCAATATTTATTTATCTCAAGATCATGAGAGCTTTCTATTTGCTGAAAAAGCTATTCGTTATCAGGATATTCGAATAATTAATAATCTATTTGGAATATCAGCTTGCCCATTACACTGAATTGATTATTGCTGGATATTAGTGAGAAATTAGAACTAATTCCAGAATATAGATAAATCTTCTAGAGGTTAGTATTATTCCATAAGGTCAAGGTTCATTATGCTGACAGGTGTTAAAAATGGAAGAAGTGCTTCAATGCAAATATTTAGCTCTAATGGCATACAAGTTCATTAATATTCCTCAGCAATCTATTGATTGTATGGAGAACAATGACATTTTGGTAGAAATTCAGAGACATATTAAGGCTCCAATAAGAAGATTTTGAAAATTAAAACGAAAAAATTGGGAAAATATCTACAATTCAAACATAACCACTCTGCAGATTTCATGAAATACTTCTAGAGGCTGCTTTGAATTTCTGTATCAGGATAAAGAACCCATTCATAACTCTTTCCTGACTAATCACGTTTAGCACATGTGAAAAATCCGAACATTTTCTCGAAGATGCCAGGCTAGTGAACGAAACGGTATAAGTCAAAGTTACAATTAAAAAAGTCAATTACCTCAGCCTGTTGGGTCGGTGGCTTTTTCTGTCCAATCTCAGTTCGGGTAGTGCCTCTCACCGAATAATCTGTCGGCTGGGCTCTTTTCTTTGGGAGCGGATTTAAACTACTAAACAAGATTTAGAAACTCAGAAACCCTCATTTTGAAATTACTCTTCATCATGGTTCTTTGGAGCAAGCCATTCAGGCATTCTTTGGGGATCTGTAAAGTATTTGGTATCAATCGTGTATTGAATAGAGCCATCTTTGCTACTCTGCTTAGCTTTTACATTTGAATTTGTATTTTTTGAGCCTGCTGGATCTATAAGTAACAAAGTAAGGACACAATTTAGGGTGATAATGTATTACCAGCATAACCAGAAGCTTTTTTGGCTTGGTTTCTATTCTTCAAAGCGTTATTGATTTGTTTATTATTAATTTCATAGGTCAAAACCTCCTCTCCACCTTCATAGCCCTCATCATAGCCGCCTATGACAGAGCTCTCAAGTTGATTCATTTGAGTTTGGTAGAACTTCATGAGATCCTCTCGGGTCATCTCTTTATCCTTCTGGCCAGCACCCTTATAGTCATACTGTTTAATTTGAGAAGGCTGGTTGTTGCTGATGATCGCATCCTTGGAAGATTGCATGCCGCGAGCAGAATTTGGAAGCAGCATTGTTCTATTTTCCTGAGGACGGCTTGTTTGGGAACCATACTGAACATTTGCAGTTTTACCATGACCTCGCATATCTTCTCTGTACTCATTCTTAACGTTTCTCTGTGATGTGTTATGATTGCCGGTATATCCCTTTGTAATATCTGTTTTTGAAGCGCTAATACCAGATTTTTTCTTTTTTTGTCGCTCCTCTTCATCTGATGAACTATCCGATCTGATCTCCGATATTAACCTCCTTTGCTTTTTCACTTGTTTTCTTCCGTTATTTTCTTCTTGAAGTTTCACCTCCTCACCTTGATTGCCAGTGTCAATGCCATTGACATTTGGTTTCTTAACTGCAACATCACTATATTGCGTGCATTCCTCTTGTGGCTGGTCCTTTCTTATTACTTGGCTGATCTCTGAGGATTTTTCCTTAGCCTCTAGATTCTTTACTGCGGTGACGTTTGAATTGTCGGTTGTGGCGTACTCCTGAGGAATTTTGTGACCCAAGACTTCTTCCAACTGTTTCTTTCCAAAGCTAAACTGATGAGAAGAGTTTCTATCATTAGCCTCAACGTCATCCTTCTTTTTCTCGAGGTGACTAGAGTCAGGCGAATCTTTCTTGGCTTCTTTGGCTTCTTTGGGTTGTTTCTTTGGAAGTGGAGTTGAAAGCTCTTCCAACTTACTGAGGATCTGTAGTTCTTCGTTGTCCTCGAGGCAGTCTTGAATATATTTATCAAGATTAGTTATCCTTTCATGATGTGTTGCACGATTCTCGCTTTCAATAGCCTCGAACTTGCTCGCTTCTTTCACACTAAAACCTTTTATTTTGGTTTTTTCGGGAGAGTTAATCGTCTCGAGACCCTCTGGCAGAAGGTCGTGACCTTTCTGGCGGTTCGCGGAGAGCTCTTTGATCTGCTGTTGATAGTCGCTGATCCTGCTTCTTCTATCATCATCGCCTTTTGCTTCTGCCTTTGAGGTTCTACGAGCAGGAGATACCGAAGATTTCGTTTGTTTCTCACTGATATCGCTCTTTCTTGGCTTGTTTTCTTTTTGAATTGATTCATTGGGAATTTCATCTTCTATCTCATTGAGTGCTTTTTCATTAGCTGCTTTGATTTTTCCTTGCATCTGCTCTTGATCGACAGACTTACTCATGTTTGAAGCATCTTTTAGACCTGAGGTAATCTCTTTCCCGACGACTCTATCGGGAGATTTTCCCTTTTCAAAGGAGTTATCAAGTTCGGATTTTCCCTTTGGCGTCTGAGAAACTCTCACAGATATTCCTTGCATTTGGCTTTCTTCAATGATTTCCTCAATGTTTTTGCTTTGTTTATCTCCTTGAGAGGAAGTAAGCGACCCACTATTTGTTTCTCCAGAAGTTTGTGCAAAGGGGGACTTTAGCTGCTGATGCAGATTTAGCTTGCTTTCAAATGACTTGTTCAGTTCAGTCGTTGAAGTATTCAAGGTGTTCATGCTGCCGTTGGCGACTTGGACATCCTTAACGTTCCCTTTAATTCTACTTTCGATCTCTTGAAGCAGCTTTTGAGTTCTGTCGTCCCGAGCGATCTGAGGACGAGGAGATTTCGCTGTTGTGTCTCCTCCCACAAGATTCCTCGTGTCGAAACTACTCTCAACTTGACTGACGTTAATAGTGTTGCTACTCGAGTCTATCAAATCTGTGGCAAATTTGTTGCGCCTGGAAGACGGGCTTTTCGTGATCTCTGTCGTCTTTTGAACCTTACTACCAGAGTTTAACTCATATAAGACAGAATTCCCTGGTTTCGAAATCGGCGAATTGTCACACAATGGAGACTTCTCGATATTAGAAGTGTCCAAGTTGCCTTCCTTTTTAAGCGACAGCGGTTCAAAGTTAACTACGCTTATATCGAGTGCGGTAGAGTTAATTGTGTCGTTGAGCGTAGTGTTGAGTGTAGTGTTAACTAAATTGCAGGTGTTGCTTCGATTTGCTGACCTTTGAGCCTTCTCGGCTCCATTGCGAGGTGTGCTGCCTCCGTTATCTTTAACAATTTGCGTATTTTTCCTCTTCCGTTTCGTTGGGTCATACACATAGTCGCTTATTTTCATCTTGAATAAGCTTTCGAAGCCTTTCACCCATGGATGCGAGAAAATCTCCTCAAATGTAGGCCGCTCATCTGGATCTTTTCTCAGGAGCTTGAGAATCAGATCCTTACAGTTCTCACTGCACTCAGCAGAGATGGTAAGGGTGTCCTTATTTAGAATCTCAGAAAATTTTTGGTCAGTGCTCTTTCCCGTGAAAGGCGCATGGCCATGAACAAGCTCATATAATAAAACTCCAAGCGACCAAATGTCAATTTTAACGTCATGGGGTTTATTCTGTACCATTTCCGGCGCCATGTAGTCAACTGTACCACAAAAAGTGAGTCTATGAGGAGATTAATTAGACGATTCTGCTCTAACGCCAATGAATATTTACCTTTTTCCTGAAGCTTCAGCGCTCCAACCAAAATCGCACAACTTGATGTTACCTCGACCGTCCAACAACAAATTTTCAGGCTATATTGAGAGTAAATATCACGCAATTCCATGAAATAACGTTAGTAAGAGAAAAACAAAGTAATAGGGTTGCTATGAGCGGTTATTTACCTTCAAATCACGATGGAGGATTCCCTTCTTATGAAGGTAGTCGATTCCGATGCAAGTTTGAAAGAAGTATACGAAAGCTTCCTTTTCGATGATTTTCTTGCGCTTTTTCAGATAAAAAAACAGATTTCCGTTTTCTGCGTACTCCAATATCAAATACACGTTCTCATTGTCCTCAAAGGAATGATAGAGCTTGATGATATGTGGATGGTCAAGCTTTTTTTGAATTTTTATCTCTCTTTTCAGATTCTCGGCACTAGAGTATTGCAATAGGACTTTTTTGTTGACCTAAACAGAAAAAGCGGTTTGTAGTGCGACGGATAATAGTGTTACAATCTTCATTGCGTATAATTTGTCAGGGTCTTCTTTATCTTTGACTAATACTACACTTCCATATGAACCTTTTCCTAGGTCTGAGGTTGATTTCTGGGGATGAACGACTACTTCAAAGTCGTCTAGCTTGCGCTTGGGTGCTTTTGGAGTGGTATCCGTGGCCGGTTTGTCAGCTTGCATTGTCAGTTCAGTTTAATAAAACAATTCTAATAAATCTTCAATTTTCTAACGCTTCGTATTTGTGCTGGCTAAATTGGCGATAGTTCAGTTTTAAATAGTCTGATGAGAGAATTCTCAAAAAACTGAATTAGTAAATAAAGACTTGATTAAAGAATCTATTTCACTTGATTTGTGAAGAATATAGCGTTTCGGTTAATTTCGAAGACTTCAATAAAAAAGAAGCCCAAAAATATCTGATTTCATCACTCAACTCAGAAGAATAACTGGACTGTGAAATGAGAACTGTTGAAAAGTGTATTTTCATGAATCAACCTAAAAAAATATTTCGTCCGAATACTAAGAAAATTATTGTTTTGAATGATTAAAATGGCTAGTGGTCACCCATTTCGAGTGTCTATTGACATTATAAAATTGGCTTTCGATGATGGTTAATAAAACCAAATGTTTTTGTTTGATATTTTTCGAGCTTTTCAACCTAATTATCGGAGTTCTAACTCCTAGGACGTCTCTTATCTGACATGAAAAATTAGCTGATAGTCCTCTGTTCTGGGGATGAACGGCTGTCTTTGCTTTTATTAAACATATCAAAGATTTTCATACATTAGCTGGTAAGAATGCTGGCATTGAAACAATTTCTACTCAGGACCTCCTAATTCTCAGTCTCAAAGTAAATATCAAATTTTCTTTGGAATCTGAATTGAGGCTCCAAAACAATTTAGTAGTATTGAAGGATATTCTACACTTTCTTGCTTCAGATTGGTTTTCTTTTGAGAAATGAAGCGAGTAATACTATCCTTCAAACTGTGGTTGGTTGATTGTCCTATTTATTATTCTCAACACTCTCTTCATTTGAAAGGAAACGCAATTTTTTTCAGATATTGCTATGCCAATTAACTATTCGAGTTCTATGTTTTATTGTTTTTCGACTAATCTTCTAAATTTAAGCGCGCAAAACCATAAAATAATGCATATCTCAAAAACTCGCATTATGAAATCAAGGCTTTTCGTTTTTTTCTAAGCCATATTTACTGTTATTAAAGCTTAAGCCGTATCAACCGACTGATTGAATATTTCAGTATATTTATTCTTTTTCGTTCTAGGTTCTTCGCCTGTATGTGCTGTATACCTCGTTTCTTGCATCTCGTATTGAAGAAGCGATTCAATAGACCTAAACCTCTTGCTGTACCACCACAGCGCTGCCACTATCACAATCAACCCAATAAAGCACGCTGTTAAGAAGAACCACAATCCCGACGTGGCTCTCACTTTCTCGATCTTCATCTCAGCTGTCAAATACTTAATCGGCACTTCCCAAGCAAGCCCTCTGTCTGTGTACCCTTGGACATTTGCCACAACCGCCACATAGGAGCTTCCTCTCACGTCTTCAGCAGAGACATTCAATTCTCTTGTCATTTTATCTAATTTACCCGCAGTTGATTTATCAAGAGAAATGACACTAGTCACTGGCTCTCTCACCTTTCCTCTTCCCATAAACTGACCACCAGCCTGAGGCTCCACACCACAGAGCGCCTTGCTCTCAGCGAAAACTTGGTCGTCTGCAAAAACAAGTGTGTATTGCACTGAAACCTGATATCTAATTAACAGTCGATCTAGATCTTCCTGCTGGAACCCTACATGACTCCAGCTCAAACTGACTATCTCTGAAGATAGCTGCGTTCCCGTAACAATCCCTAAATCTTTTGCAAAGAACTTATCTTGAGGTGTCAGTTCGTTCTCTCCCCACGAGGTGACTCTGATTTTATACAGCGCTTCTTTAACAGGGTCATAATCATCATCAATGTAGCCATCAACGCCTCTAACGCGGATGAAGATTGGGCCTGGCTGGACCAACAAAGCGCGAGCAACGTGGTTCTGGGAGACTGTAGTAGCTGCGTCAGGGAATTCGCCTTTCTGAGCACCAATTAGCGATTGGGTGGACTCAACTTGGACTCCACCGAAGCAGTTGAAAACATCGATGAGCAATTGTCCTTTCTTCTCGACATAGACTTCATAAACTTCGCTGTACCCAACATCGATTCGTGACATCTGGATGGTATTAAGAGGCAATTTAATGAAATGGCGGTCCTGGACAGTTATAGTGTAGTTCAAAATATGGTCGTAAGGGTTGTTGACATAGATTTTGAACTGGCCCTTTCGCTGGTTAACTGAAAAAGCCATCTGTCCTCTCAGCGTTTTGGTCAATCGGCCTTCGCTGATTGATTTACGATAGATAGGCTCCTCGATCAAGTCTTCATCAATGCCTTTCTTCATATTGGAAGAGGTAACTGTCACTTCAGGAATAAACGATGCATTAGCATTTTGCGTTGTCGTTGCTAGTCCTCCGTGCTCAAACACGCTGATAAGCACCTTGAGTCGCTGGTGGTCGGAATCAGGGTCTTTAGTCGCGTTGTAAATAAAAACAGATTGCTGCTTTGGAAGCGTGAAAGCTGGTTCAGGAACACCGTCTCGAAGCGTGATATTCGTGTGTGATTTGACTGCGAGGATTGAGAAGTTGCTTGCCTCTTTGCCCTCCACAGCGATGTAGAAGTCATAAGGAGAGGCCTCATAGGTCGTTCCATTCTTAGTGATTGTCTTTTGATTGCCTTTACCAATCTGCTCCCAGTACTGGGCATCATCTATCAGCAGAGAGCACGTTGAAGCGCCTCCAAATGGATTTTCGCCCGAGGCATCGCAGTCTAATTTCCATGCGTTCTGTCTGCTATCCGGCGATGGGAAATGATCGACGTAGATCACGGGACGTCCGCTGTACACAATCGCTGAAATGATGAGAGACGACTGCTTCGCATTCTCGTAGTCTCTGAAGGCGAAGTTCTGGATTTCGTTTTTACCAACGGAATAGAAGAACGATCGTCCGTTCTGCATATAGATGGTTTCTCCAGGAGCAATGACGAGCAGAGTACCGTGGAAATCTGACCAACCGTCGGCACTGACGCCGATGAGGTAGTAGCAGCCAGAGCAGAAGTTATCCGTCTTATTGGTGATCCTGATTCTCTCGCGGTTGTTCTCTTTGTAGGAAGTGAATTGAGCAATATCGCCCTTTGGAAGTCGGTCGAGGATTTCTTGGGTTTTGTTAAAAGTATTGGCTTTTATCATGGCTTGACCGTACTCGTTCATTAGCTTAATGTCGAACACGTCGTGCCAGTTATAGTATTGGAAATAGATCGTTTGGCCAGGCTTTAACGTGATATCATGCGGGATGCTCGTGTAGATTTGAATGATCTTATTTTTCTCGTAAGTGACTGTGATCTGGAAAGTACACTCAGAGTAGCCATACACTCCAACCGCCCAATTTCCAGACATGTCCTTTGATTCCAAGTCCTCGCTGGAAATTTCCAACTGCTCTCCGGCAACACTGATCGAACTGAAGTCGTAGTTATGCAAATCAATTGCGGGGAGTCTATCACCGTCTTTTGACACGACAATGTCGGGGTCACCGCTTGTTAGAGGAGTTACCGAGATCATAATCGTGCAGTTAGGTTCGGTAACACGGAAGCTGAAATATTTGTATTTTCCCTTGTCAACACTTGCTACGTAAGGTCTTCCCAGGGGCAGAGGAGTGATCCCGCTAGTAGCAATAATCGTGAAACTTTCGGTTATCCAACTAGGTAAGGTATTGTTACCACCATCCACTTCATTGAAGTCGTATAATGACGTTCTCTCGAGCTTATAAACCGTGAGAGTGATAACACAGCGGAGGAGTTCGCCTTGCATGCAAGCTCTTAACCTGTCTTCAGATATCGTTACTGTGCTGGTCTTGTGAGTTGACAAATCAGAAACCGAGCTGAAGTCAGCCTTTTCTTTTTCTGGGAAGGGCCATTCGAGATAGCTCTTGAAATCATCGATGTTTAAGACATTCGCGTAGATCGCGAGCTTGCGATAAGGGGATGACGCAACAAACTCGACTTCTTCGAGGACATCTGGTGTATAGTAAAGTTTCAAAGGAGTCGTTGTGTTTGGGAAAGGAAGCTCGAGGCTCACACCGTTTCTCAGTTTTACCATGCTTTTATTGAAATTTACCATGAGGTTGAAATGCACGGGCGCGGTAGCGCTTGTCCTCGCTGAGATGTAGAAGTAGCATTTATGCGCCTCATCGTACTCTTCTGTTCCAATCAAATTATTCTGAGCACACGCCTTCTGAATATGAGACTTAGGAATCGAAATGTAGTCAGAACCGGTGTCAAGGGTGGTGAAATTGTAGTTCTCTTTTGATGGGAGCAGATTATATCGGTGAGTTGAGACAAAGAGATCTACTGTCTTGCTGTCCATGCTTTTTGTAATTTCAAGGGATTCAACCGCTGGTTCCACCTCAAATTTGAAGAAAAGCGTCGTGTTTTTGCTGATGGAAGTGAAATAAGGGTCACCTGACCTCAACCAGATGAATTTAGACCCAGTGACATAGCTCAACACGAAGCTAACGTTCTGATGACTACGAATATAGTTTTCGTTAGGATAGACTGCGATAAGGTAAGTAGCTTTGGTCTTGAAGTCTCTCATGTCCTTATCGATGTAGAGATTGTTATCTCCACTTGCATACTGATAAGACGTGTTCGTTGGGATCGAGTTATTATTATTCACATAGAATTGGAACTGTCCTTGCAAGGGCTGCAGGTTGATCCTCAAGCTCGCCTCTTGGTTGTCTTTAATCAGCTGTTCCAGATTCAATTCCAGTTTAAAGAGTTTAACTTCGTTCGTTCTCAGCACAGCTTTCTGTGGGATTCCTTCGTAGAGTTTAATGACACTGTAAGTTTCGCTTCCTGCTTTGACGGTGTAGTTCACAGAGGCAAGAATCGTGTAGGTGGATTGAGTATGACCCTTGACGGCGAGGTAATACACGTGCGTGAGTTGCTTTCCTGGAGCTCTTTTGAAAACGATTTCATCATTAAGATAAGAATACGCTTCGTGGTGAGTTAAATTTGGGTAAAGAACCTTCGTTGAAGCGTACGCTGCGACGATACCTGAGATAGAAGTCACTTGGAAGCTCACAGACTCGATTCCTTCGTCGTTGAAGATCATGAAGTAATAGTAATCGACTCCGCCTAAATCCACATGGCTTCTAAAAGGAATGTTTTGTTCAAGTCTAACGTGCGATTCAGTGCTAGTCGCGAGCAAGTTATAGTGTGCTATGTCAGTTTCGCCTCCGTTAGTGATGGCCACGGTGTAGACGCAGGGTGGAACGACTCTTTGTCCACCTGCAAACGATGACCTTGGACACTCGGTGTAATTGTGAGTGAAAGTGATGGTGTCGTCTCCGACTTTGTCTGAGATAAGGAAGATAGGGTAGACATCGCTTTGCTTTTTCTTGCCGTCTTTGTATTCGCGGATCTCTTCATAAGTGATTTCACAATTTGACTTCGAAGGGCAGCTCTTCACGTAGAGATCTGGATTTCCGTCGCTTGAAGACAGTGTCAAGGTGATATCGGTCTGGCCTTGGTTCAATGGGATGAACAAAAAGTTAATAATCTGACCAACTCGCACGTAACCGCTCTCGGCGATACCGAGCTGTAACCGCGTGGTGAAGTTCGTGAATCCTGTGATGAACAGGCGATAGGTACTCGTCATTAGCCCAGAGACAGTGACATAGAGTGCTTTTATATCTTTCCCTTTGAGATCCTCAGGTTTTAGGACTAAGACCTCTCTGCCATAACTTTCTGAATGCCAGGCATAATCCTTAGTATTCTTTGGGACGCTGTTGTAATGCACGTGAAGTGAGACAGCACCTGCATAAGGAGACACCTTGATATTCAGAGTCTCTTGCTCGAAATCTTTGATTTCAGAGGCATCAAGTACATACGTGACGCTATGTCCGGCTGAGACAGCATCGAGTCTTGCGTCACCGAGGAATGTTTGGATGAGTTCTCCATACACTATAGCTTCGACAGTCATAATGGCGCCTTTCTCTGCTTCGATGGAGAGTGTATAGTTGCATCCGGTGCAGAAGTACTCGTCGCCCTTGAGGAGCACTACGGCTTTTCCGTCAAGCCAAGCGGTGGTTGTCTCTATGTGGTGCACAGAAGACGATGGTGGGTTGTTTCCCTTGTTAACGTACATATGAATGCTTCTTGTGAGCTTAGCAGCGTTTGATGGTAATGCCACGAGAATAATACGTGTGATGGTAGGATCTTCCGGGATTTGGAACCTGACCAACTCGTTGGCCTGCTCCTCGAACCTGAGGGTCACGGATTGGTCGACTGTAAGGCTCACGCAGTCTGTTTTAATCGCTTTTAAAGTGAAGAAGCAATTTTTCGATTGGCATTGGACTCCGATGTAATAGGTTTTGTTTTTGCTGCTGATGTGACTATAAGGCACAGTCACCAGATCGAAGCCATAGGAATAGTCTGCAAATTCATTATCTCGCTCGCCTGGATGCTCCCTTGTACTGGAGACGTATATATCAGGATCTGTATGGCTGTTGAGAGGGATCGCCATGATACTGAAATCAGGCCTTTTGTTCTCTTGGTCGAGGTAGACGTATTTGAAGAATTTCATATCTCTGTTCTTCTCAATTGTGACGTTGATGGGTTGGCCATCAAATAACTCAGTGATGTCGGAGATATCAGCAGCCTGGCAGTTATTTACTAAAGCTGAGGATAAGAATAGCAGTGCGATGAATAGGTGTGAGTAAAGGTGTATTTTCCTTGGCATCTGTAAAGGGGATAAGGAACTAAAATACGTGGATTGAGTCTGTTTGTTAACTCAAAGGATTTTAGGATAATTAATTACTATTTCTGCTTTGTGTCGTGCTTAAATTTGAATAAATACGCTATTGCAATGAAAAAGGAGTTTAATTTTGAAGGAGTTTTGTTGTTACGAGATCAGTCAAACGATGCTTATATAATCGATAAGAAGCTTTTTTTTAACAGGGAAGAGCCTTTACAAGTATATTATCTTAAGTGAGTGAGCTTCTCTTGTGTTTTTCCATCCACCGTTACATTGATTATGGTTGAACTGGAAATTAATGTAAACTGTTGAGGAAAGCTGGTCTCAATAGCATGAAAGGAGTCCAAAAATTCAGAGAAACGAGCTCACATAATTGGGAAAAATTTGTTATGTAAGAAAACGCCTCATCAACCTTCTCATAATGCATACTTTTTGAAACGCCAGCTGTTTAACAGCACTAATATTGATGAGAAGCATTTTTATTGAATATTCAGTCTCGCGCTGGTTATTTGACGAAGGTATTAAGTATTTGGATGGTTCTATATATTATCTTTGAACATTAAACAATATTGTCTGTAACGCCTGAGCCAACAAATAAAAGCAAAAGGAACAATTTTTTTGGCGGCATTGCTACCTTAACAATTATTCATCTATTCATAGCCAAATATATTTTCTACTTCTTCTATTTTTTTATGTCGATCACATAAGTATTCTGCTTTACTAGGATGTTTGCCGCAGCGTGCTGAAATAGCCAAAATAGTCACTAATACTATTGTAGACCGCAACTCTAGAGCTCTATATTTCATAAGATGCAGGTAAGTTATTCGGCCTGATCCGTTTCCAGCTTCCAAGTAACCAATTACTCTCAATCACATAGAGAAAAATTAGAACTTTTCAGTATTCTATACAGTCAACACCTTTTCTCCAACTTTTTACTGAAATTATATATGGTGCTTGTCATATTTCGCTGAGGTGACACATGAAAATTCGGACAATGCAAATAACTTCAGAGGTATATTGCTCTACTTCCCATAAAAATTTAAAAAATATCCTTTTTCTCCTTTGGTGGTGCTCCGGTGGGTCTGATCATGTCCTAAAATCACATCAGCAATGTAACTCAAATTTTTAATACCATGAGCATATCGTATCTTTGGCGGGAGGTCGTCTGGTTCTCAGCGCAAGCAAAGTAAACCAATCGAGAATGATGTCCAATATGCGAAGCGAGTGTGTCTCTGACCATGTTTGTTCCCCATTCCCTGTAAAAATAACAACAATTACTCTTTCAATTCAATATATTCAAAAAACTACCATTTTGTGATATCTGCGTGGCCTGTACCAACATATTTCATTTGAAGATGCTCAACTTGGTTCTGGAGGTTGTATCTGTCGTTCTTTAACACATTAGTTCAGAGAATGAGAAAAGACTGTGAATCTCTTACCATTTGGAGGAAAAGGTTATTTTATATTTGGATAAACTAAAGCTTTTGAAATTATAAAGCACTTAGTGAAAAATTAGCTAATGTATGTCAGAACGATTCTTCTCATCAGAAAATTTAAGGCAATGTCCTATGCCCCCATCTCCCTTCAATGTCTGGATCTCTCTGGGGTTAATTTACTCTTATCTCTCAATCTATGACTCACGGAGCAATATACTTTCCTTCTGTTTTTGTCAATTTTCTTAATAATATCTCTCCTTAAAGAGTTTTTACAATATAAGAGTATCGAAGGAACTTTATTCGTTATGATCAAGGGCGAAAAAAGCCTCAATGAATTAATCTATGAAACTTAATCCCTGTCTCATGAAATTTTGAGATTAACAATACTCAATTCTCAAATTACTAATAAAATGAGATCCGAATTTATTTTTTTGCTTTTTAAAAGTCGCTCAAAAGTCTGAGTTTACACAGATGAATTTGTTGCTAAGTACTACATTTTCACATTTATATGCATTAGCTCAAAAATACACAAGCAGTAAATGCTTATTTAATTAGAAAAAGCGTTGAGACTAAATTCCTCAGCCAGGACCTCGATCGTCTTTGATGGATTCTCATTCACGAATTCACAAAGCATGTGCCAATCAGCTTCAGAGAAGATTTCCTTGAGTTTCTGCGCCTTCATTTCAACTCTGGAAGGGTACTTGAGTTGGACAACATTGAACTTAAGCTCAAACTCTTCTCCAAAATATTTTGTGACATTTCTCTCATCCACATAGCCCAATCTCCATTTTGACACGTAGTTTCCAGCTTTCTTAGGTCCATTCAAAATTAAGGTAGTTTTAAATTCTTTTTGAGAGTCTAACGCCGAAACCTTGACTATATCACCATAGACTCCTCCAACGTTTTGCAAGAACGCATTCGCAGGGAAAGCTTCCATACCGCTGTTCTTGATGAGGATATTAGCATAAATCTGCTTGCTGTCAGTGGTTATCAGCTCAGGGATGATGTTTCCGTACTTCTGAATCTTGGAATCGAGAGCCAATTTTTCGCCAATAACGATCTTTTCAATTTTATTTGTTATTTTATCAACAACCCCAGCAATTCCGTCAACAACGGATGTCTTCTCGCTTTCTTTCTTGAGTTTTTCTTGGTTAGCGAGATACTTGGAGATCATAGCAGGCATTGCTTCTTCTAGGGTCTGGAGGATGAATTCTTTCAAGAGCTTTTTGTCTGAGAGGTCAATGCGGTCGTTTTCTTTTGTTTGGGGTTTCTCGATCTCAGCCAAGGTCTTTTCGATAACGAGCGAAACTGGCTCGCTTTTCTTCTCTTCCTCGACGATTTTAGAATATTCAAGTTCTGGGTTCTTTGTTTCCTTTGGCATTTCATCTAAAATTGAGGTGGCGAAGCTCTTGTCTTCAGCAACGTCGTTGGGTTCTTTGGCTTCAACGAAGATTTTAACGGACTTAACGTCCTTTCCAAAGGTTTCGAGCATTGACTGGAAGTCATCTTGGTCGGTGATGAGAACTTGGTCTCCGTCTTGATCGACATAGCTCAAAGTGTAGAGCTTTGGAAGGGTGGTTTTAAAGGTGTCGATGACAGCCTGATTGAGAGCTTTGAAGTTCTCGGGTGTCTTTGGGCATCTGTGAATCTGTTGGTTAAAGCAGAGTTTGTAGATCATTTTGTTGGTAATGTTTCGAAATTTTTTTCCTGTGATTGAAGTTAATGTTTATTATGTAAAACCCTCTCGAAACGGCGTATTTAAATTGGTAAAGTGTCTGATCAGAAGGCCGTCCGAAGAGTTGAGATCGGGGTTTCAAATTTCAACTATTATAATTTTTCTGATATCGAGATTCGAGCAATTGTGACAGATAGATTACGTCAGAATTATCATATTTGTTGGATGCTTGATCAACCAACAAAGAGAGATCAAATTATAATAAGCTTCTCTGAAATTGGCTCTTTTTTTTCCTCATTTTTGGTGTCTGAGTGACTCGTCGCACGAAACCATACTGCTATTACAAGCTCGGCCCTACTATCAAAGCAGACAGACAAATAACCTACCTTATCTGTACAGGATTCACAATTCAATTGATTATTTCCACACTGCGATTTAGCGGATTTCTACCTTAATTAGCATCTATTTCAGGGTATATTCAATTTTCGATCAAATTTGAATTTCTTTAATTTACTTAGGCTATTTCTTAGCCTAACCTAATACCCACACTCCTTTCCAGAAAATTTTTTTTTGTACGTAAGGTTATTACATGGAAGTTTCAAGTATGGACTCTTAATCATAAACCCTTTATATAAGTTGCTCTTATTAACTACATAGCAGCCATACTCTCAATCACCTTCTACGGAAAAGCTTTCATAGTAATTTAAAAGGAGACTTTCATCACATCCCCAAGTTCTTCATCCAGATTTCTTCTGGTACTCTAGAAAAATTGATGTTAAGTAAGAATAGTATTCAAGACGGTGATCTAATTTACTTTTCTGCCCAAGCAGGCGCCTTGAGTTGGAGTTTTCCCATAGCGTTTTTTATCTTATCTGCTTTTTCAGGATCAATGAAGATGTCTCTGGCCTTAGGTTTTGTCTCCGGCTGTTTTACTGTCACGTCTGAAAAATCAAACCACTATCCACCGAATAAGTTAGCTTAAGTGCAATTTAACGAGCCTTACAGCGACAACTTCCTCTTTCTCATCGTCTTTTTCTTTACCATCACCATCAGAGAGGGTCTCATAGCCAGCTTCATCATCATCGTCGTCTTTCTCTTCAAATTGCTCCCATTGGTTATTAGGTTTAATATCCTCTTCTTGAATCGAATTCGCTCGCAGCTTCGTGCAGGTGTGCTTTTCCTGGGTGGCTGTTTTGCTCTCTTCGACCTAATCGGAGGTGAAAATCTGAGGATTGTAGGGTATTACAGTCAAAATCTTGGCGTTCACAGTGGCGTGATATTCTTTATCGAGTTTCTTAAGTTGGTATGCTACCAATTGGTCCTGGTGATGCTATAAGTCCAATGCTTGTATGAATTTGGTTACGATTTCAGTTTGGGAAAGTTCTCTGTCTTCCATGGACCTCAATGATTCGCTTTTTTTATAGTAATTATATTAAGATTCTGCTAATTGCATTTAGAACGCTTGAATTTTAAAACGGGCCAGCCCAAAGGGTAATTGCTAGAAAAAATATGTTGCTCTCAATTTCAAGCCCATTTCTCTACTTGCTACGATGCGTTTTGCTCAAGGAAGAGGTATAGAGACCTAATTTGCGGGATGAAGGTCGATTACACGTATGATTGGAAATTTGTGATTTTTCGATGTGAATCGTTTCCTCCAATAATTCGCAAAACAGACAATAAATGTATTCAATTTTGAAAATTTAAACTCTGCCAAAGACATAGTTTGAGAGTACAGAGGTCTGCCAAGTGAAGCTTGGATTGGTACGTATGTCATTAAATCATGAAAAGACTTCTGTCAGCTATTATTCTTTCCGCTTCACACCAAAAATGATGGGACAGAAGAGTTAGTATGTATCCCTTCAAATTAAAGGAGGTGCTATCGCTGATAATAGGCAGCAGAGAAGAAAGGAAAAAAATAAAAGTGTACAAAGCTTTGAATCTGATTCAATATTCTCTTTGTGTCAGGTTTTGCTAGCAATTAACCAGAGCTATCGTTCAGCAAGACTTCGCACCCTGTACACTGTTTATCTTTAGAGCGACAAGACAGCCAAATTATTCTCGCTAGAGGCAGAATTCTATTGACTAACAAAGGGATTCGAGGTGTGTGGAATAAGTATAAGCCTCCATATCTTTGTTATTCTGTCATCAAATTTATGAAAACAATGATTCTGTATCAATATTCCATTCCAATAAACATTTACAATTTCAATTTTCAAGACATCAGAAATCAACTTTTCCAGTTTTAAAGATTAGAATCATGGTGAGCGAAGTATAGTATTTCTCCTCCTCTCTGAAAAAGTCAAGTAACTATTTGGGCATGACCTCTCTTTTGCTATTTTAGTTCACCAGACTTAAACAGTATTAAAGCACAACGATCGTTGAGAATTATTTATTTTAACCTAAAGGGCGCGAAAACTAATCATAATAAATTTTTAACTGACAAACACATTGCTAATCAATCTTATCTGAAAACCCAAGAACCTCCATTGATGAGCTTGCCCCAAACATTCATTAGTGTTGGCGTCGAAGAAATCATCTTACACGACAACGACAAAGTGGACTTCCAGTCCTTAAAATGCGAAACTTACCTCAATGAATCAAACCTCGATACCTTCCAACTCGGAGACGACTTCAGCAGGTCGATTCTACCAATCATCTCCACCAAAGACCGCGTCCGCTTCGTCATCAAAGACTCGAACACTGATTCCATCGTCGGATGCGTCAGCTTCTCCACGGAACTGTTCCTTGCTAACAAAGGCTGCGTCATTACCCATTGGATCACGCTGTTTGATTCCCCTGAAGACGATGAATACGACGGAGACTTCTCCGAAGATGACGATGAAGCCCCAAAAGCCTTGTTCCGTTTTGTCGTCGATAGCGCTCTCAATATTAAACAGCTGGAAGAAACTCTTCTGAACAATGGAAACCCTTTATCAACAGAGGACGTTAAGCTCCAAAGCACCCCTGTGAGAACTGTCAAAGAAGAAGCAGCTATTCAGCAAGAAAGCCTCTCCCCCTCTCTTGAAAAACCGAAAGGTCAGGATGAGGAATGCAAGACTGATCGGGATCAAGAAAATGAACTACATGAGGGATATCCAAGCGCCGAAGGCGATGAAGACACAATCAAAGAAGGCCTTCCTGTAAAAGACATGAGAATGTACTTGCACTCATCGAGAGATGATGGACTCCAATCGATTCGGGAGCATACACATGAGAGGGATAGTCAAACCGAGTACTCGCAAAGTGACAGGACTCAGAACGAGGTCTTTAACTCTGAGCTGCTCGACGAAGAAGACGTTGATGTGCAGCCAGAAGCGCTATCAGAGGGAAACCACGAGACCGGAAATGCGAAAGACTCGGTGAGCTTCGATGGCGAAAGCAATCTGCACACAGTTACTGAGGTATCTGACTGTTCAAACAAATCGACCGTTCCACAAAATCAAGAATTGCTGAAGTATTACAGTCAGGAATATGCAATGTCAAAAAACTCTTGAATCACATCGAAGTGTCGATCAAAAAGAGGAAAAAATAGGGAAAGTTAATGATGCACCAAGGACCCCTAGGTAAATTGAAATTGAGACTTGCTCCGTCTAAGAAAACTTGTTAATAATAATAGTCGCCAAGAGAAAGAAGCTGAATTAAAGCAAATCAAGCTTGATTTAGGAAAAATGGAAGAGATTTATCGTGAGAATGAAAGACTCAAGAATGCCTTGAAGACGAAGAGCTCTGACTATGAGGAAATTACAAAGCGGTAATATACAATATCCAAGAGTGAAGGGTCTTTAAACGTCATTATTATTAGAATGCAAACGCAGTTATTGGAGACATGTAACTCAATCAAAATTGCCAGTGAAGAAAAAATGGCTCTGAAAGCCAGAGTTAAAGAGCTGGAAGACATCGTGGAGTTGAAAAATAACGAGTTAATTGGGCTCGCTCAGAACGTGGACAAAATCCAGACCAAGCAAGGCGAGTTCGAGAGGATATACACCGAAAAGAACAATTTAAGGGTCCAAAATCTTGAAAACATCATCAGTGATTTGCGCGAGCAGCTGCAACAAGCACTCACCACAAATGAACAACTTCAAAGCAGCAATAAGAATATTTCAGACGCTCAGAACGAGCTGATCACAAAACTGAAAAAAGTAACGAATTTCTTCCTGTCCTCACCTTCTCATCCCATTTTCATAGCTGAATGAAGACCATAGCGCTGACCAGCAGATTCAAGCCCTCAAACTCGCAGAAATGACAAAGAATCTCCAGGATTTCCAACAGCAACTCAGCCAAAAGCAGCAGCTCATTGAAGAGCAGGAGGCCCAGTTAAACACTTATTCTCAAAAAGTGTCAAACTTAGAACAAGAAAGAGATCTACTCCGTAAGCGAGTCGATGAACTTCAGGCTCTTCCGGTCGAATCATTGAACAATTTGGATACCAAGCGGACTGTTGGCGAAGATACTGAGTTGAATAGCTTCAAGCAAGAGTTAGCAAAGATGAAGAGTCAAAATTTAGAGCTGGAAAGAGAGTTACAAGCAGCAAAGACTGAGAAATCTGAAATAGAACTCGAGTTACAGCAAATGAAGTCTCGAAACTATGAAAAAGAGATCTGGAACCTCCGTAAAAACTTTGAACTTGCTGAGATTGCTCGAGGAAAATTGCAAGATGAGCTTCTGAACGCTCATAAAAACTGGCAACTGATTATCGACGAACAGAAGGGAAAATCTCCTTCGAATAACCAGAGCTTTTCTGAGGATATAGAGAATGAGAAGAAGTTATCTAAAGAGCTATCCCAGAAATTACGAGAGAAAGAGCTGGAAGTTGAACAGTTGTCTCATCAAAACAACGAATTAGTTATTCAGATGAAACAAACTGAGGTCTTCATGGCTCAGAAGGTATTATTTCCTTTTAAATAGGTTTTTTATAATCTTTTCAATGATATAGGAACAAACTGAAAGGGAAATCGAAAGGGTCCAAGCCGAAAATCAAGAACTTGCTGATGCTCTAAAAATTTCACAAGAGAAATATTTTACTGCCTCTGAAGACCTGATTAAGCAGCAAAATTACAACTCTGAACAGAGACAAACGATAAAGAGTCTCAATAAAAAGCTCCAGTCTCTTGAAAAATCGCTTAAGAACGCGTTCAATGACATTCAGAGGTTAGAAGCTTCAATCGAGAATAACTCAAGCAAGAGCCATCATCACCATGAAGAAATAAACTACCACAGCAACCCGGTTCACACTTCCAACCCTCCCGCTCAACAGTTGCCGAGACCAAAGGCGCCAAGTCAAGATGAATTAAGCCGCAGAGTTGAGCAGTTCATGCTGAAGAACCGTCCTCCAGTCAAATTTG
>ENA-UOUE01000377-UOUE01000377.1-compost-metagenome-genome-assembly--contig:-NODE-377-length-36236-cov-23.633452_pt1 | contig 36236 bp, 34 predicted proteins | sample MGYA00238146_ERZ747223 | MGnify/ENA primary metagenome ERZ747223 (study PRJEB28781, sample SAMN06268865) | compost metagenome | isolation source: single cell | place: USA: California, Emeryville, Joint...
TGAATTGCTGCTGTTAGACATACGTTAGTGAAAAATATTACCAGCAAGCCAGAATGTTCGAATTGAAGAACAATAAAAAGGTCTCACAAATTTACAAAGTCTCTATAAAGCCATTAATTTCATCAATATCTTCATTACCCTTCTTGAATATCGTTAGACAGTTTACTTTTATTTCGAAAATCACATATTATTTCATTGTGATAAGCTGGCATCAGCAAAAAGAAAACATAGAAATTTCGTTTTGGTTTTTTTTTTTTCACTCTTTTCAAAAATTACATTTTAAATATAGCGAATAACGGTGGAAAGACAGTAAGATGTAATACTTGTGGGAAAGGGATTGCAATTAGCTAAGCTCTTGTTCAGCGAAAGTTTTTGATTGTCTTCCAAGAAAGATTCTCCACTAGAGAGTGACTCAGCTAACCCAGCAACATGTCAGTGGTGTTACTTTAACTAACCTATTTTCCAGCGAATTTCAAAAGTCAGTGTGTTTTATTTAAAGATATCATGCATACTCACATTAAATTAAAGATACTCCTATAGGAACCAAGAAAAAAAAATTAAAGTACTGTGGCAAAGCGTTGGGACTTTGGGTGCTTGAAAAATAGTGAGTAGAAAAATGAAGAAAATTAACTCAATGCATTGCTAAGAGCGAGTGAATTTCTGTGTATTGATTTTTTGACGATGATTATAAACGAGCGTTTTTTTTTTAAAAAAAAAAGATCTTGACTCGTTTATTTAAAATATATACAAATTTAGTATTTTTTTGCAAGTTAGTTAGCGAAGATATTCTCTATGGGAGTTTGTTGCCCTGTTGCTAAGGCCCAAGATGATGGTATGACTGTGAAGCCATTGGAACAGCCTCTCCTTTACAATGAAAATGAAGGAATTCAATCCAGCTATCCTGCTGGCCAAAAAGAGATAGGATCAGAGTCCATCCCTCAAACCCAGCCTTATACTGAAACCAACCATACGGAAGAACAAAAACATCATGAAGAGGCAAAGTTTCAACCAGAGCCTGAAAAGAAATCAAAATTCTCTGCCAAAGAGAACGCGAAAGTGAAAGAAGTGGCAAATGTTAAATTACCCAAATTCAAGGTCAGCACCGACCTGTTCTCCCCTATAAGAGACTCCGAGCTTAACAAAAATTACCAGATTGGAAGACAAATTTCCAACGGTAAATGATTTATCGCTCCAGCCGTTTTGATTATCATTTTTTTTTTTAAATAAGGCGCTAACATCGTATTTGTGGTGGGCCACATCGACACTAAACTTAGCTATGCAATGAAAGTGATCCCTAAAACCAAAGCTGTCCTTACAGACGGTGGAAACTTCTTCGAAGAAGCAAAGATCCTAACAGGTGTGGATCATCCAAATATTATGAAAGTCTGCGAAGTTTACCAAGATGACCAGAGCTTCTACATGATCTCTGAGTAAAGCCTTCCTACTTCTCCTAGTTTACAAATTTTTCCCTTAAGATACTACACAGGTGGTGCCCTCTTTGACAGAATCAAAGCTCTCTCTCAGTTCTCTGAAAGCCAAGCCGCTGATTATATGAAACAAATCATTTCAGCTGTCAATTATCTCCATCAGAACGGAATCATGCACAGGTAAAGATCTGACAACACTTTTTTATATCAAAACGACTTTTTTTAGAGACATTAAGGCTGAAAACTTCCTTTTCGCCTCAGATGCCCCTGACGCTAGTATTAAATTAATTGATTTCGCTTCTGCTACTAAATTCACTCCTGGCGAAAAGCTCCAAAAACTCGTTGGAAATGTAACCCCAAAAACAATTGTAAATAGTGGGAGCTCATACTTTATGCCGGAAAATAGTACACCTATATCGCTCCTGAGATCCTGAAGAAGAACTATGATGAGAGAGCCGATGCCTGGTCAATTGGTGTGCTTCTCTACATCATGCTTGGTGGCAACCCTCCTTTCACTGGCAGCACCAACAAGGAAATCACAGCAAAAATCAAAGCTGCTAAATACAGTTTTGAAGGTATATTTCTTTATCAATAAGCCTTCACTAACCTTTCCCTGCTTGCAATAGGTGAAGAATGGAAGGACATTTCTGAGGGAGCAAAGGACCTCATCTCCAAGTTGCTCGTTGCTGACCCAGACCAAAGAATTTCACTTGTCGATGCCTACCAACACTCATGGATCCAAAGCAATGCCTCAACTCAGCCTATCGATGCCCGCGCTCTCAGCAATCTCTCTAACTTCAAGGTGCACTGTCGTATTGATGACTTTCAATTAATTTTGTTTTTAGATTAAAAACAATCTTCAACATGCCATCTTTTATTTGATAACCACTCACCTCCTTCCATCAGCAAGCAAGGAGAAACTCCAGAAAGTTTTCGTTGAGCTTGATAAAAATGGAAACGGTACTCTTTCCAAGGAAGAAGTCCTTGAAGGCTGCAAACTCGCTTTCGGTTCTGAATTAACCCCAGAGGAAATCGAGAAGATATTCCAGGCTGTCGATTCTAATGAATCTGGAGAAATTGACTTTAATGGTATACAAATGACTCACTTACAGTTCTAGCTGACATAACCTGGATGATTAGAATTCGTTCTTGCTTGCTTTAGCAGAGAACAACTCCTCTCTCCTGAGTTGCTTCTCAAGGCCTATAAATACTTCGACTCGGACAACAATGGCTTTATTGCCATTGGTGAGTTCAAAGAAATTATGGCTGGAGCCAACCTGACCGAGAAGGAATGGAATGACTTATTCCTCCATCTTGACGTCGACAAGAGCGGAAAGGTACTGTTCATTCGATATCGTCAGTTACTTATCTCTCTTTATAGATTACCGATAAAGAATTCATGAAAATCGCTCAGGGATTTTAGAAGCAGATCCGCTGATCCAAAAGATCTAATCAATTTTAAATCGATATTCTCTCGTTAGCACAATAAGGGTTATTAGAGTGTGAAATCTTATAAAAGAGATTCATAAATATAGTGGGATCAAGTCCTTAGATTTACAAACCTGAATTAATAATAAATGGAATGAGATAAGAAGAGAAAAAATTGATCTCTATGAAATTGATCTTGTGCTGTGCTTATCCTTGAGAATTGTTTGGTGATGTAGGGCAGTATTGGCTTTTTTCGATTGCTTCAGTGAGTCGCAAGGATCAAAAAAGCACTAGAAAGCACAAAATGACCAAGATCTACCGATACTACTTTAACAATTGCCTAAAGACGAAGAGAGTCAAACTTAAATATCAACAGAATTTCATGTTTATTTTTCAAGATTACATCAGCAAATAGCTCGAATATCTGCTGTAATGAATATACTCGTTAGAGAGTACATTATTAGAATGTCAGGACTTTCAATGTATAGATAACCTATCAAAGAGAAATTTTCCTTTGCTAAATTTAGCTACTATTAACTGCGCTGTGAGAAATTCCTTGATCCATTGAACTCGGAGCATCTTCGAATTTGTATTCTCCTGAAAGTTTGATGCTTGGAAGATTCTTTGCAACATTTTTCGCATTGAGCAACTTTTTCGTGTCGAATAATGTGATCAAAACTCCAGAAACTATTGCACCAACTGCTCCGACGAGATAGCAGAAGACAGGCCAATAATATCCGTGCTCGTATTCTGAAGAGTCTTTCTGAACACCGCCTCCGATGAGAGGGTAGACTGCCTGGAAAATATTGATGACAATGTTAACGAAACCCATCGACGTTCCAACTACATTTGCTTTGGAGGCGAGAGTGATTGAAGGGAAGAGGCAAGCTGCCCAGAGGGCCAAAGTGACACCCAAAAGCAGCATTGGGAAGAGGAAAGTGGAGCATCCACTGCAGTCTGGAAGCAAAAGGAAGATCGCAAAAGAAATTGTGGCAATGGAGCTTGCAATAGTAACACCATGGGCTCGGCGTCCAAAAATGTCGACTAACTTACCGAACACGAGTGACAAGGCCATGGAGAGAACGTAGAGGATACTGATATACTGACCAGCGGCTTCGCCTGAGAGTCCAGCGCGCTCTTGGAGATATTTATTGGCGTTTCCGAGGAAGGTGTACAATGTACCGCAGATTAAGCCAGCATTTATGGCCATAACCAACAGGAGTGGCGTGAAAATTTTTTTAAGTCGCGCAGCATCCATGTTACCAGCATCAGATTCACGAATTGACGCAAGGTTGAGCTCTCGTTCTCTTGGAATGTTTTGGCTCTTATCGTAATCCTCTGCTTTCTTGTCAAGGACGATCCATAGCAACCCAGAGGTCAAAGAAATTGCAGCGAAAATAGCTCCAGCTGCTCCGGCCAATCCAATGCTCTCGCTAGTTTTATAAATAAACGGAGTCATCGAGCCTTGAAGTATGGACCCAGAACGGCAAGCAGCAAACATAATACCAGTAGCGAGACCTTGTTCGTGAGGTCGGAACCATCGTGCCACAATAGGCACTTTAATGACGACGATAGCCTCTCCGCCGATTCCGAGTATCATTCTACCGATAATAAGCATCGCGAAGCTCTTTGCGTAACAGCCAATCGTAAAGAAGAGCTGTCCGAATACCACAAATGACCCAAAGATAAGTACTGAAAGTCTGCAGCCGATTTTATCAATTGTTGCTCCAGCAAACAGTGGCCAGACAATATTGGGAACGGCATAAACAGTATAGAGCAAATTGTATTGAATCGGAGTGAGCTCAAGCTCTGCCTGCAAGGCTTTTTGAATACCTTGAGGGACATCGAAATTGTAGTATCTGGACACAATGAAGAAGCAGGTGAAGAAAAGGATGGCCCATCGAACAGGACGATCACGCATGGATTTTTGTGTTGTGTTAATCTTCGCTTCCAACGGCTCTGCAAGTGTGTTATCCATCGTTCAAAAAGCTAAATAGGTACTTTTGGTTGGCAATGAAACAAATTTTCGATTAAGGTAATTAAATCTAACCTAGCTTCAAATTTGATCAAGTTTTCCTGAGTCTAAGGGCATTCTTAATGATATGAATAGTCCCTTAAATTTTAAGACTTCTCACAATGGCACCAGAAGGGTGCCTAAGGATCATTCTGAGAAAATTAATAGCTAATAGCTCCAACAGAGCTAAAGCCCTCAACGTGCCTTTTATTTTCTAAGTCATTAGATGCTATTTAAAGCTTACAGCAAAAGTATCTCCCTTCATTTTAAATCAATTGATTTTTTTGAAGTCATGCTATTAAGCAGCTATTTTGGAATTTTGCTGTGGGTAATCCCGCGTTCCATAATTGATCTAATAATAACTGTGACTCCCAAAAAAATAGGCACTACTCATTGTTTTTTTCAAATATTTGCGTCCATAGTAAGACTTCACATGCATAGGGGTGGGACAGCTTACTGTAGTCCAGGTTTAAATTTAGCTTTTCTTAAAAACGCATACTTATTCAAAACCTAATTAAGGCAAGAATTGAATCATTAATTTGCAATTAGCTAACTTAGATTCTTGTTACTGCCCGTTTATGGAGAGACTTCAAAATATCGGTGGTCAATTGTTGATACCTAACGAAACAGGTGTTGCGCCTATCCCTGAAAATGTAATCTATCTTTTGCCTTGAGTTACCGTGATCTCATCTCTAATACCTCCTTTCAGCGATCAATTCACAAACTCGATTGGTTTAAACACAATGGGTGGGGCTATAAAGACACCAAATTGCAGTTAGACAGCCAAGGCTTTGTCGAACTCACAGGAACTAGATACATGGCAAGTGGAAAGAGACTGCCAAAAGCCAGAGAATGGATGGAAAACACATTCCAGTTTAATTTCAAGAATAAAACCCCTGCTCAAAAAGAGATGCCAGTTGACGAGCCAAATCTCAACCAAGAATTCCTCGAAGAGCTCAAAGGCAAAGTTCACGAAATTTCTCTGGATCCAAAGGTCAGAGTCCAGCACTCTCATGGTCACTCGCTCCAAGAAATCTGGGAGATTAGACATGGCAAGTTGAAACGCCTTGCGGATGCTGTGGTGTTCATTAACTCACACGAGCAAGCCGAGAAGCTCGTCGAGCTTGCAATGAAACATAATGTTGTCCTGATCCCTTACGGCGGTGGTACCAACGTCACCCAGGCTTTAATGCTGAATCCAGAAGAAAAAAGAATGATTGTGTCTGTGGATGTCACCAGAATGAATCACGTGAAATGGGTTGACAGAAAGAATATGACTGCTTGTGTTGAGGCTGGAATCATCGGAGTCGATCTTGAAAAGGAACTGGCACGATACGGCGTCACTTGTGGTCACGAGCCTGTAGCTCTCAACACTTATTTTCCTATTATTTAACTTTCTTTTTTTTCTGTTTAGGATTCTGTTGAGTTTTCGTCTCTCGGTGGCTGGATCTCGACCAGAGCCTCAGGAATGAAAAAGAACGCTTACGGAAACATCGATGACATCGTTTTAAATATCAAGATCGTGACTCCTATTGGAACAGTTAACAAAGTCGCTGACCAACATCCAAGAGTTTCTTCAGGCCCTGATCTGAATCATTTCATTTTGGGCTCAGAGGGCAACTACGGAATCATCACCGAAGCCGTTATCAAAGTGAAGGAAATTCCATCATGCGTCAAATACGGATCTCTGGTTTTTAAGAACTTTGATCTTGGATGCAAATTCATGCATGAAGTCGCACGATCTGGAATCTGGCCTGCCAGCTTGAGATTGATGGACAACACTCAATTCCAATTCGGTGCCGCATTGAAAACCGAAAAGCACGACAAGCATCAAGTTATGCTGGACAATCTGAAGAAATACTACCTCTTCAAAGTGAAGAAGTTCAACCAAGATGAGATCACCGCAGCCACCATCATGTTCGAAGGAACACCAGAGCTCGTTAAAACTCAAGAGCACACTGTTTACACCATTGCAGCCAAATACGGAGCCATTAAGGGAGGTAAAAGATAATTTTATGAAACTGCGTATAAACACATTTTTTATTTATAGGCTCAGAGAATGGTATGTCAGGCTACTTCATGACATTCATGATTGCTTACATCCGTGACTTCGTTATGGATTATGCCTTCTTCGGTGAGTCTTTCGAAACCTCGGTTCCTTGGAGCAAGGTCTACCCACTTTGCAAGGCCGTCGAGAAGAGAATTAAGGATGACTGCCAAAAGTTAGGTGTCAGAGGAAAGCCGATGATTGCCTACAGAGTAACCCAAGTCTACGACAGCGGTGCTGCAGTTTACATCTACTTCGGATTCGATTACTCAGGAATCAAGGACCCACTCCACGCTTACGAAATGATTGAAGAAAACGCTAGAGTGGAAATCCTGAAGAATGGAGGATCTATCTCTCACCATCACGGTATGGAAAACTTAAAAAGCATTCTGAAACTTATTTCTTTTTGTGTAGGTGTTGGAAAGCTGAGAAAGCAGTTCATGAAAGACAGCATTGGAGAAAACGGAATTAAAGTATTGAGAGGTCTCAAAGAGAAGATTGACCCTCAGAACATCTTCGCTGCTAATAACCATATTTAGTTTCTCTAAGATACTTTAGAAAACCTTTATCTAAAATAGTGAAAAATAGTAGTTGATTCACATGAGATTTAGCAAGTGAGAAGCTAGGTTCATCTCTTGAAAATAAATTTCTATCTTGCTAAATCATTCAACAATGGAATTTGAATCATCATATAAACTAAATAGTTTTGAGCTACTATCTCCATAGTGGAAGCTAATTGAGGTGTTTGAGCTCCCTCACTTCTTAGACAGGATAAAATGCAATAGCCAGGTATCAGCGAAAACATTATTAGTTGATTGGACAATGGAGTATCAACTACTATCTTAATCTTTATGGAGGCTCTCCGCAAGAATACCTATGAATATAGCTTGCAAGCATCTCTAAATGCAAACTAAATTTATGAGCATCATAGATTAACTGTCCGAGTTTAGAAACTAAATCCATGTGAATTCTTTTCAAATATAGCATGTCCTTATATTTACATATATTTGTTGTATACTTTACGCTGAATATCCACATCATTCAAAACGATCATCACTTCAATTGGGTGAGAAAAACTTTAGCAGAAGATACTAAAGCACCTCCATATATAAACCAAGAAATGTAATTTTTGTAATTTCGACAGGAGATATATTCACTCGTCAGCAAAGCTCGATCTTTCTCGCTTTCAGATTTTGGTTCTCTTTCAAGCTCATCAATCCTGTGATTCACAGTCGTAAATGCAAAAATTGCCAGAGCTGCTGCAGCTGGGAAGTGATATCCGAATATCATTGCTGAAGGAAATAGACGAGAAAATTCATCGTATCGGTTTTTATATCTGAGCTTTGCTGCTTGGATAGCGACCTCATCCGCTTCAGGGAGATATTCTGAGATTGTGGTATTGCCTTTTGACAGGAGATAATCATTTACGAATAAGATATAAAATTTTTGAGTTACCATTATCAGGGTATCCTCCAGCATCGATAGGATGACCATATTTGGTTGTAAATTCTCTTTGCAATGAACTTTTTCGGATATCACCGTAATTTTTCGTGTAGAGATATTTGGTTTCATAGTAGTCTTGATAACAGATGTAGACATCGTAGCAAAAATAGCCAACTATAGAGGAAAAGTGGAGATTGTGGTTGTTGTGTAACAAAGTTCACATACCAGAAAATATCAAACCAAGGTGGCGAAGTCTGAAATTGAAGTTATATTGAAATTCGGGGAAATATTTCAGCGGATCCAATCTCTTCATTTTTCTCCGTCAATAAAGTATTTAAAGTTCAATCCGCTTAAGAAAGATATACCTCGGACATGATAACGTAATCTGTTCAAAAAATGCTTTGTCATCTAAAATCAACGTTGTCCAGGTCTATAGATTGAAGAGTTCGTACCTTTTCAGGTTTCGAGGCTACGCCACTTAACAGCTGAACTCGATCTACAACTTCAATGTTTAGCATCATCAAAGATAGCTCCTTCATTCGTGATTCGCAATAGTAAGGAATTTTGGGGATGTTAGAATATACACTCCTGTTTTTAAGTGCAAGTCATTTGGTAACACCAGCAGATGCCACCTAATATACACAAATATAAAATTGTTTCGCTATAAAGAAGGCAATTAAGTCGAATTGGAAACACGTGCGTAGAGTAGATTATCGTAGAATCTGCACACCTTTTGAGCATACACAGCCTAGGAACTAGAGTACCTGACTAGATCTATAATTAGATTAATAAGAGCAAGATGATAATCTTCTTCTATAAGTAGTGAGTGATTGGAGAGAGTTCAAGAACCTCGCTGTCAGAGACGATACCAGATGGAAATTGTTTTTTCTAATGATATGACAGAGAGAATAAATGTAGTTCAATTCAAGCAACAAAAAAAAACCCTCTCATCAGCTTTGAAGACAACTTGTATTTCACAGACATGTTGAGAAAATGTTTCCACCAAAGAGATGAGATGCTTTCACAAAATTGGCAGTTTTTTTTTTTCTGTTGTTAATGTGACGATTATGTTCTTATCATTGCTACTCTGGATATACTTTTCTCTAATGATGAATTAAAATCCTTCGAAGCTGGACTTATGGAAAAAGTAACCCTTTGAACTTCACAAATGAGTTATAATAGGTCAGAAGGCCTATTATAATGAGTGCTGGAAATCAGATTAACAGACCAAAATTCAAGAGCATAAAAATTTTATTTTTCGATTTAGTACATGATAAAGTAGGGTTAATCGCTTATGCATATCAACCAAGTATATCCGTCGAGAAACACTCACAGAGAAACTCTTCCTTTTATTACAGCTAACCTTATACCGGTCAAAACACATCAACTGACCTTAATCCCTCCTCAAAAACGGCCGATAATCCATGATATCAAATCTCATCTTATTAATAGGAGTTTACTCAAACAAATCCAGAGGGACAGTCATACCACTTTGATGTTAAAAGGCAGCATTTTTAAAACTAGTCTGAGGGACCCTCTCGAACCGGAATGTTTCACTGACAGACTGAAAAACGAAACTCTGCGGGTGAAATTGAAGACTCAGAAAAAGTCTCCGGTGAGAGAAAACAATTACGATCCTAAGAAGATCGCTTTTCTCACTAAGAAGCATCAAGAGCAGGCTCTGTCTAATATGTTTGCAGAGGCGGAATTAAAGTTTCTGAATCAACGATCTAAATCGGTCCCTCGAATTCAGGCAATCACAAAACTTCCGACCATGGAGAAAACAGATTTGCCGAATCGATCTCGTACCAACACGCCAGTCTCTGCACGTGTAAATACCCTCGACAGGGAAAATCCTCACACTGAACGCAAGCCTTTATCGCAAGCACATTTAGAATCTCAGAATTCGACAATAGGAGTGGTAAAACTCCCTAAGATATCATTTTCAAGAACAGCTTCTCTGACCTTGTCTCCTCAAAATCGTCTCCCAACAAAGGAGAGTATCACTACTTCTAGCGAAATTTTTCAAGAACAAGCTCAAATAACCACTCATAAAGACAGCTCTGGACCAGTTGAAAATGAAGACGATCTCAATCCTGAGAGTGACAGCAATAAAAATGTCAGAAATGAGGTTGAAGGATATGTAATGCAATTAAAAGACGGTCAGGTAAAAGCAGAACGAAGTCCAAGAAAAAAGCCATTGGGCAACAAACAGTCGGTACTGGATCTGTTCGAAAGCATTGGAGAAGAAGAGATCCAAAGAAAGAGGAGGGATGGGAGCAATGGAGCTGTGTCCCAGGCGATTGTGATTGGCCGAGAAGGCATGAAAAGGAAAAATGTGGTGTTTTCTAAAGAAGCCACCAAAGGGATCTTCCGTCTTGGAAATCTATATAACAGGAATGCTGAAGAGAACGACGCTCATAAAATATATACAGCCAAGCTGACTGTGACAGTGGCTGGGGACGAGACCAACAATAATGAGAAAGTCGTTGAGGAAATTATCGAGGCAGAATTGATGGACGCTGACACTTTTACAAAAAAAGTTGAAGAAAGTGAGAGGATCGCCGGGAGACTTAAAGAAAAGATACGTAGGACAGAGCCTCCAATAGACCCTCTATTGTTAAAGATATCACATGGAAGGCGCCGTACCAACAAATTGTACTATTCATTTTCCCCCACAAAAGGTTCGCGGGTACGGAGGGAAGGTTATGAACTTGCGAAAAAGGAGATGATTGAGAACCTTATAGAAGTCTCCTATAAGGTGCGTCGTTTGAAACTCACAATTAGCGAGGTACCTTCTTTCTTCCCGAGTATATTTGCTCATTAACACCTAGATTATGAAACACAAAGTTATTAGTACCACAGCATATGAAAAGAAGTTTGCATTAGAAATGATACTTGCAGCGAGAAGAGGAGATTATCGCATTGTCAACTACTACATAACTGAGAACAAGTACCTTGTCTACGATTTTGATCATGTGAGTAAATCTCTCTCGGCTTTTAAATTAACCTTGTATTCTCAAATATGTAGTTTCATCTAACGGCATTGCATTGGGCAGTTAGAAACTCCAATCTTGAAATGACGGAATTTTTAATACAACATGGAGCTGATCTAGAGGCCAAGGACTTGGTAAGGAATTTATTGGTGAAGTGAGTATGTATGTTAACGTGTTTTTTTTTCTCTCTCTTAGATCGGACGGACTCCTCTATACTTTGCAATTATTACCCAAAACATTGACATTCTAAAGGTAAGACACAATTGATCGATTTGTGCCATTAACCTTGGATGTAGATCCTAGTCCAGAATCAAGCAAATCCTTGGTCCACAAATGAAATCAATTATTCTCGATTGATGATAGGTCGTCCTTACTCCAAATTTTATGTGAAGAAGAGCAGAATAGTAAGAAATTATACTTACTCAAATTGAACAAATGTGAACAATAGTTGCATCTTATCATGGCTATGACTCCCGCAAAATTGAGAGACGCTGTCTGGGAGAAAGAATCGGAGGCCATTTTAACCAATGAAGCCAAGAAAACCTATGCTTATGAAAGAGATGAAGCTGAAGAGGTTGTCTCAGATTAACGCGATTTTCCTTTGGGAAAAAATCGCTTTATTTACATTTTTTCCATCTTTTACCAACTTTTTTTTGATGTGGTTGCTGCAAGGTATCAAAGTATTTTGACGATGAGTAATACTACACATTTCGCTTGAATTACACTTGCTGCGCTTGTTTATGCTGAACTGTAAAACTATCAACAAAATTCTGTCAATACATTTCAATAGATGAAGCTAATGTGTTTTTTATTATTAACTTGGAAGAGATTTATGTGTCTGGCAAAGCTCTCTTCATGTTATTTCATTGTTCTTGATCTCTAACTTCTCAGCTTGAATTATCTAAGTCAACAACATGCGTTTGATTCCTTATGTAAAATTACGTTAATATCAGTACAAATTCAAATCATAATAAAAACATTATTTCAAATATTTAAATCTTAACAATCATTCACAATCTCTCCAATATCATGATGAGAACCAACCAACTCCTTGAAGTAACCCTATGACCCTTGTTTCCAGAGTTAATTTAATCATTAGAACCTCGTTGACTCGATCACGAAGGAATTTGTCGCTGAGAAAAAATGGATTGAAAGCTATGTCAAAATCCTAAAAGAGCGTGCAGCCGTTGAAGAATCATATGCGAGAACCCTTGAAAAAACTATCACAGACATCACTAAGCTCCAGAGACCAGGGTATTGCTCTCCCTTATTGAATTCTGGTAGTCATCACCTATCTATAGCGTTGTGGGAGACTTTCTTGAGTGCTATGAGCACTATCAAGCGACTAAAATTGAACAGAGTAAAACCCTACGAGACTCGCTTAGAGAGGATATTATCGGATCCCTCGTTGACTTTGTCGCCAGGAAAGAAGCTGACTTATCTGAAAGAGTCAAAGCAGCTAAAGGAAAAGACTCCGAGATTAAAACGCTTATGGAAATGATTGAAAAGGTAAATAAAAAAGCGTTTGATAAACCCGTTAATATTCATTGAACGACAGACTAAAATGAGATACGTTCAGCTAAAGGCACAGATCGAAAATGGGAACAAAGCAGCTCTCAATACCTCGCAGAAACTTACACCTAGCGATGGTGAAGGTCTATTAGTTGATCTTCAAAGGTAGTAATTTGTTTCTTCGGCATTTACTTAAAACTGAACCGGTGTAGCCTAGAAGCACAGAAAGCAGACGCAGAATTTGAACTTAAATCAGTGATTCAGAAATACAACCAGTCATTGCCAGAGTTCCACGAATTGATTGTAAACTTGTTTAAATATCGGTTTCACTTACCCGTCTCTCATTCCACAGGAAAAGCTCAAAGGTTTCTTGAAAGAGATTAATATTGGAAAAGTCACTCAGCTCAGAGATTCGCTGATGAAGCTCTTGGTCTATGAAACTTCTTCATTGAGAAATATTCAATACGACATCGAAAAAATCCCAAAGGTATTACCATTTTAGAAACTCTAAAGCTAAATTTTGGGTGATGTTAAAAGAGATTGCAAATTGAAGATGTGGAGAAGAAGGCAGAAGATAGCTTCATTTCAACTAAACTTCAGGTAGGTGTTATGAATTAAGTTGTTTGCTTTATTGGTTAAAAGATCAATTTCAGCGAAATTGACTACGAAGAGTTCATGAAACTGCTTGATCAGAAAGCTACGGAGTTTAAACAAAGAGAAATTGTGTATGAAAACACGAAGACTGATGCACAGTTAACTTGGAAAAATATCAAATCTTTCCTCACCTCCAAGAATGAACAAAATGTAATAGCTTCGGTTCTTTATTTTAACTCAATTTCTATAATCAAAGACTGATGAAAAAGAGATTGAGGCGCAAAAGAAAATTAATGAATTGATCGCATTTACAGGAAATGACTTGAGCGAGGTTGTCACACTCGATAAAGAGGTTAATTTCCATCTACAAGAGCTGTGAATGAACGATAATTTCTATAAATTTAGTTTGCTGGAGTTTTCAAAACGAAAGGTTCTTTAAAATACTCTGTCCAGCAATTCCAGGAGCAATTTTTGGATAAATTCGACGCTGAAAATTGCTCAAGTGCCCTCGAACAACGCGCCAAGAACGTTCTGGCATTCGTTTTGAATGAAGTAACCATTATCGTTTCATCAGTACAACTGATTGATTTATTAGGCGGAAAAAGCTAAAGAATGGAAGTTGGCCTTTGGATTGTATCATTCTATTAAAAAGAAAGCCGATCAAGTCCAAGAGCAAATCTACGACCTCAAGCACCAACAAAGAAAACTGGCAGAACAAAACGCTCCCGTTAGTCAAGAAGGTGAAGAAGCAGACCAAGAACATTCCAATAAAGAAAAAGAAGTCGTTGAAACTCTCGAAAAAGTTAGAACAGTTCAGAGGCTCCTTAGAGAGCTCTTGAGAGGAATACAAGAGCACAAGATATTCCAAAATATGAGTTTCTGCACGATTTTTGTTGCTGAATACATCAATGAGGCGTTAGCCAATCCAGAAAACGCAGCAGAACTTCGCGCTGGCGGAGAAAAGAAAGCCCGTCTTCTCGTTAAGGTTATTACTACGCATTTTGAAGAGATGTATGGCTGTCTTCGAAATTACAATAAGGGACTTGAGATCCTTAAGTACATTGCAGAAGACTTTGATGTCAGTGAGAAAGAACTTCCTTATCTCTTGGTAGACCCGTCTAGCATATTACCTTCTAATAATGACAAACAATTTATAGAAATGGTTCGGCGACATTAACCAGAGACTGATCCAAAACTCTTCAACGAAAGAAAATTTCCAGACATGGGTCTCTGAAATGGAGGAGAAGATCAAAGTAAAATTAATTTAATTCTTGCTCTGATGAGTTCTATAAACTCTATAGACCATGCAAGACTCAAAGGTTGGTAAAGAAAAAGGGCTTATATTTGGAAATGGAAGTCGTCCCTCCCATGCTAGTTCAGAGCTAAACAATTCTCTCGCTACAATTTCGCTAAATTCGTCAACTATGTAAGCTTTATTTGCAAAAACCGCCCTAAATTTATTGTTATTTCAAACTGATCCAATAAGTAAGTATATATTCATACTAATAATTGTATCTATATACAAGGTCACACCATTATTTTTTTTTGCTTTTTGTGTGTTGAGACCCAACAAACGAAAATCGGAAATAACTGCGATACTAAACATATGATGTAATAAGTCTTGAGCCAAAGAAATCGGCTATTCAATGGATGGAAGTGGTGTTCTGCAAGTTGGACACTCCATTTTGATGACCATCCAATTTAAAAGACAGTGTACATGGAATTTATGTCCACATGGCGTTCTCATACATTGATTGTTCCTTGGACGGATTAGTTGATACATATCTTGAACCTGAGGAGACATTTCGCTACTCGCGTCAGGCTGCGTGTCCACTGAAGTGAAGCAAATCGCACAGTCCTCCTTTATTATATTATGAAAACAGTTTAGACTAGTCAGTTGCTGAACTAATTAGTTACCAGGCTTGATTCTCCAGTTTCAAGGTCTGATCTTTCAGGAACATCCATCAAGTAGTTATAACCTGGAGGGAACCACGATCGAGGAAGAAGGAACTTGTTGCCTCGCTTCATTTGCAAGCGAATTATAGTGATCTAATCTCTTCATTAACTTACTGTGGAAAAGATTATCATTACCTGTAGACCAACCCAGACAATTATGGCAAAAATCACCCACATTGATGGTCGAAGCGTCATAAAATTACTAGGACATCCTCTGAAATAGAGCTAAGCAACTGTGTTAGAACCAGCTCTTCGAAAAAAATATTACTGGTAATAATGTTTTCACTGCAGAGATGTAAAAGAGGTGTTCCATAGAGCTATCAGCGCGTTGAGATCGGAAAACATTATGGATAATTTGAGGGACGAGGTATGATTGCGAGAGAAGCAGGAAGAAATTGTTCACCATGTAGCTGTTGAACAACAGCAATGTCACCAAAATTGAGCCATCTAGAAAATTTTGTTGAATCAGCTTGATTTATTCTTCAGAAGCTTTTATACATAATTTTAGATTGAAGACTACAGCTCCTCTTCTCAATTCCATGAAGTTCTAGAATAAATTATGAGGAAAAAAATTTATTCTCTCTGTGGTTACCTGGTAGCGTGATTCGAAGGTCAGGCGCCATAAGATCACCAGGAGTTTCATGTCGACTACTCCAAACAACACGAAAAATAGAAAAATTGGAATGACAAGCATATTGAAGACAGCCTGCGCAGGAGAAGGTTAACATTTGGATTGATTAAAAAAAAAAAAGTTGCTTACGTCGATTTCGAGAGCCAGGATCAAATGCGCGAGACATATATAAATGTCCCAGATGGTTAAAAATCCGATCGTGATTATTGAATACTAGAGAGAGAGCGTATATTAATTTAATGTGAAGCCAGAACATTATACCTTATTTGCGTCAGCTCCATTTTCAATTACCCTTCTGACAATCTGAGCAATTTGATAAAAACTCACTGACGCGATGAAAATCATGAAAACTGAATAATTATTGAGTTTCGTTTCAAAGTCCTATCCAATATGTTAGTTGATATGCTTTCGTCTAGGTGTCAATTACTGTATCGTCTCGTTTAAGGCTTTTTCCAGTGATCCCTATGTTGCATTCATCAGAGATCGCTGTGAATGAGATAGGTGCATCGTCAGTGATAGTGCCATTCGCATCGATAACGGAAGAAAGATCAATCTGTACCTTCAATGGGCAGACTGCGGACATCATATATATATTTAGTAATGGTCATAGTGAAGTATTCATTACTTTGAGTCTCCACAATAGACAAATCTTTTAGCTCGGTGATATTTGCTTTAGGATCGTCCACGGTATAAATTCTAACGGTGATGTTGAGACAATCAGCGACTTGATAAGGAAAATTGCCTTGATTTGTTGTCGAAGACACCATAATGGAGCGTGTAGATAAGAGTTCTATCATCTCTATACTGCCCGTCATTGATAGACACTTTCAACTCTTCAGTTGGATTTTTTGGGATGAAATCGTTGCGCATTAGCTATAGAGATCATGCATTACTCCAGATGGCTTTGGATAGAACTTACATTTTCTAAAGCATAAGAGTATATAAAGCGCACTCGCACCCTTCCTTCGCTCTCTTTGAATTTTCCAAGGAAATTTCCGTCTTGATTACGCGAGTCCTTTTTCCAAGTCCCATTAAAAACGTAGAACGAACTATGCAATCTGTCGAAAGCTTCGTCTGGATTTTTGGGTAGAGAAACCTTATAAATTCCGATGTCTTCTAAGCATATAACAGTCAGATCTAAAGGCACACAGCTCACCTTCTTCATCACTATCCGTATCATCTGTATCCGTGGTGTAATTAGTATCAATCTGTTTTACATCGCCTTCTGTATCATCTGAGCCTCCGATGAGACTAGGAGCAGTCTAATTTTCGGTTCAGCATTTGGAAAATAGGGTCTGAATTACCAGCAGGCTCAGTGTAAAATAGAGGGCTAAAATTGAAAGGAATATGAGCAAATTTTTTGTTCTTTCCTGCATCGCTTAAACACACGTTAATTCCGAATTTGTTACGAATTCGAAGGTTTTATTTTTTCCTATCAATTTCAAATAATCAAGTTGTTCATGCACTGATTTGATTTTATTTGTTGAATAATTCCATTTATGATATCATCTAATACTGACAGAAAACATCAGAGCCCCAAATTAAACGTGGGAGACGCCAATAAACGTGTTTAATTAGCAACTTCAATTCTTAAAAGGATGAGTAAGTAATCTCTTTAAGAGGTTAAATCACAATAGCGTAAAACTCCTTTGAACGAGAAGTATGCCGCCTTGGTCTTAATTGTTTAAGCGTAACTAGCAGCTAGCTATGTAACTGATTCTAAGAGAGAGAGGCAGATGAATAGTGACTATGTTCGCTCGGTGAACTGACTAAAGTCTTACTTAATAATTGTTTTTATCGATAATTTTGATAATGATATCGTAATAATACGGTTTAAACCTGTTAAGGGTTTAACCAAATGATTCAGAAGAGATCCAAGCGAGCCTAGAGAAGCACGCTGAGATGCAATCCAAAATATGAACGACTTAATGCATGTTAATGTCTCGGAAAGAAATATAGTGAAGGACAATGACAAAGATCATGTTCTCTCGAAAGAACAATCTCTTAACTAGAAAAGATCGTTCTCATTATCTATTTCAGGCACATAACAAATTTCGAGTCATCTAAGTGCAGATTCTTTGTTTTTAACGAATTTATTTTGGCTTCTCATCGGAATGAAACGTGTGATGAATCAAAATATATTAAAATTTGACCTCGATTTTTGATCAGAATATCAAAAACGCCTGCATTCTTACTGAGTTCTTTTCTCAAATAAACAAAGCAAACACCAATCAAACAGCTTCTAAAAGGATTATCCTGCGTGAAATAGGTCACTTCATAATATTCTGAGGAATTCATAAACAAATATCTAGATAGGCTAATTATACTTTTCGATTCTCTTGATGCGTAAGCGGTTGTTGAGGCTGCCAGGAATAGCCCTTAAGCAAGTGATCAAAATATCAGTGTCAATCATACTCCTAAAATGCTTTTGTGCGAGAACGCCTATAAAAATATTCAAACTGGTTTGACTCGCTATAAATTTTTAATTGACAAAAAAACCTGAAAGCAACTTAGATGGAAGGAAGCCAAAAAGAATATAACTACGATTATACTGTCCTACGTCCTCCTCAAGACGTATTTAATGTCAAGCATTCAGGTAGTTCCACGTACTTGCTCATCTTAGTTATACTAACTGACACTTAGACCACTATATACAACACGGCACAGGAAAAAAAGCCCAACGTCGAATATTTTACGGTGTGCAATGGAACGACTATGAAAAAGGGAAGCTAAAAGAGATACATGACGAGCTTGCTAAACAAAAGATCCATTTATCTTCAGAGTATTTAAATTTTCTTACATCAAGTGATAATGATGATCAATGATGATCCTCTTGTAGTTGGAGTGAAAGCGAAACAATGCGAATGATGTACGATCAAAAAGGAGATATCCCGAAAGTCGTCGAGGTATCACATTTCTTTAAATTGTAGCTCAAAAACCTCCTCCTTAGGTCCTTAAAACATATATTGAGTTTCGCAAAGATCCAAAATGGCACATCTGTGACCCGACCATTGAAGCAATTCTTGTAATTGCTCTTCTTTTCCCATCTCTAATTCATTCACTAGAGAGGAGGTGCTATTTATGTAGCAGGAAAAGATAAGCAATATCGACCAATCGTCGTGCTTGATGTTAATAAATTGAAAGCAAAAGGAGTACATAACCCAATCCTTACCAGTGCGCTTATATTTTGTTTAGGAAGCGAATGAACAAATACTAAGAGCTGTCGTTTATGCGTTATCAATGATCTCGAGGAACGCTTTCGTTCCAGGGCATGTTGAGAACTGGGTAATGATAGCCGATGTCCATGAGACTGGAATTTTATCTGTTCCAATGCAAGTATGATTAGTTTTTTCACGTTAAGAGTCCTCATCACAATCAACTTTAGGCCATCAAGAGATTCACGAAGCTGACTCAATTATATTTCTCAAATTGTGTAGAGAAACTCTATATCGCCAACCCTTCTTTCATGGTGAACGCTTCATGGCAACTTGTTAAAAGTAACTCCATTCATCATTCTATTGCTTAACTAGTTGATGGTGTAGCCATGTTGCATCCTGATACAGTTGCTAAATTCGATTTCGTCAAGAAAAATCAGTTCCACAAGTTCTTTGCGAACATCGATCCCAGCCAGCTTGAAAAAAAATATGGTGGGACCATGGAAAATATCACCAATTTCTGGTCTATTCATCTCAATATTTTATCATTGTATCTGACTATACCCAATAGGCCCCCAGCCAGATACACTATCGAGCCACCATACAAGACACAACAAGAACTCGAGCTCGAAAGGCAAAGATTAAGTCAGATTAGAAACCAAGACATTATGATCTCTGATAATCAAAAAGCTACCATTAAAGACCCTCAAACCCACGAAATCAAGCATTATGACTCCAAGAAGCCCTTGCTAACCAAACAAGACTCAACATCTGTTCAGGATGAAGACACTATTGAGCAGACTTTCGATAATATGAACCGTCGCAGCGTGTCATTTTACGATTTCGACCGGATAATATTCCAACACACAGACTTCCTTGCCAAGGAGAATGCGAAATTGGTAACCCCTTGGACACGGAGCATGACCTCCAACACTACCAGCGAGAAAGTAAGTATTTATCAGAAACCGGATGTTAATTAGCTAATGCATTGTTAGGGTGAGCAGTGCAGTATGGAAGGGAAATTAAAGTTCTAAACGCGTGAATAAATTTTTTACCAAGGCCATTATGAGTTGATCTTTTATCAATAATACTCTAAAACAATTTGGACAATTTGGATAGTACTAAGATTAAAAGAGGTGAATTAAGGTGTATAGGGCATTCTTTAAATTTCTATTCAAATTCGGTTCTTAAATTTCACATTTGAACACTTTCAAACACCTGCTTAAATAAAATTTAGTTATTGTGCTGATTTCGAATTTGAAGATGGGAAGATCATGATAATACAAGAAGTGAGATATTAAGTAACAAGAGCAGACCTACATGCAAAGTTCGGATTTTTTGTCCCGTTTTCTAAGAGTTTTCTTCGTTAATTTAAACCAAGAAGAAAAAAAAGAAAAAAAACACTTACTAAGATAAAATGAACCAGGTAGACGTCGCGCTTCGATAATTATTGAGAGATGCGGAACTCATGCTTCATTACTGTTGAAAAGTCCCAATGAATTTTCCATAAATACTTAAATAAAGAACTCTATAATGTAGATCAGCCAAAATACTTCAAATATTTCGAAAAACATAATCTAATACGTAATAAACTGATACAATGAAAAAGCTAATTAACGGACTCAAGGTAGCTGTGTCAGATTCGGCTGCAAATAGGACTGCCTCCATAAATAATTCATTATGAGCATGTTATTTAAATTTTCTAAGGATGGATTTGGTAGCAATCCTTGTCCAAATGTTTGATAACTCATGTTCATAAGAGGTCCTGCTGACATTGTCTTGCTCAGAGCAAGCTGGCCTAACAGCCTCTGTCTGTCGTAATTCTCAAGCATAGACTCCATTTTATGCTTTAAATCCACTTCCATAACTGGATTCACGGCTCCCTTTTCAGGTTCCAGCTTGACTTTATGAATTAGCGGTGTCTCATTCTTAGCTTCACTCTTTAGATTATTTTCTATTTTGGCTAATAATGAGATGATCAGAATCAATAAAGAACCTTGAATTTACTCTTGATAAGTAGGGAATTGGCAGACAAGGTTTTGGTTTCTGAGTTTGATAGCTCCTTGATCTTACACACAGCACTTTCTTTAGTTTGATCGCTGCCCGTTTTTACTCTTTTTCGAGTATTCGGAGCTTGCATCCTTTCATTCTCTTCGATTTTAGCACTTTTTTTCGATGATTCAGGTCTATAGGTCTCTTCAGTCTTGGACACTTTTCGAGTCTCTCGCTGCGTTCTAGCTGGCTTAACGTTCTGGGATTTATTGTTAGATTCCTCTTGAGCCCCTCTCCCATTACTATTACTGGCGAGCTCTTTTTTGTACCTCGCGTATATTGTCTTCGCGGTTGAATACATTAACCCAACTTTTCTTGAAGCCTAATGAGTTAAGTATGAAATCATCTTTCAGAAAATGTATCTTACTTTAGCTATTGTGTAGCCTTGATCATTGATTAATGAAATGAGCTGCTTTCTCCGCTCGTCAGTGATGACTTGATGCACATTTTTGAGATCCGCCCCTGATTCAGGATCATAGTCAGATTCTTCAGAACTGGTGGCGTCTTCAGACTCATCCATATAGCTCTTCTCAGAAAGACTGTATTCATCCATATCAGAGGACATTTGCTCTAGATAGAGATAAGTAGAGTAAACCAATCAGCTTACCTAAAATGTATTTTTCAAATTTTGAAGATTGCTTATTTTGATGATTATATAAATTGCTGAATTTTGAGCTTTAAAAACCAATTAATTTAATAACGCATGCAAATTTCCGTCGCTGATATTGCCTCCGAAGCTCTAACGTAATTAAATTTTCTGGTCAATTTAATCTCAAAATTCCGGATTCTAAAATTTGCTTTTCAAGATCGGTACAAAATAAATTAACATCTAACTGCAAAGAAAACTGATGCTACCACCTCGGAGTTTGCGCTTGCTTCTTCCTCATCCAGCCCGAGGCACGAACTTCAACCCAAATAAACTTTTTATGCGTTTAATCAACAAAAAATTTGACTCCACAAAATTTCAGTTCTGAGTTGCTTCTGAGCGAAGCAACAAATTTTCTGAGATTAAAATCCTGAAAGCTTCACTAAAACATGGTGAGCTGGGAGTGTGACCTTGTTTCAAATTGTAAAAAACAAATTGGAAACCCTCTTACAGAACTAACTTTACAAGAAATGAAGAAGATTGGGAATCGCCTGATTAAAAGTGGCAGTTGCGTATTAAATAGGCTTTTAATATGCTGGTATAACGCAATACGAATCGAATTTTATAGAAGCTAATTGAGATTTAGAAGGTATCTCATTCGAAGAATATTGAGGTTAGCAATAATTCATTATAATTAAGTTGCTGAATTCTGATTCTTAATCAAGTCCTGATTCAAAACGGCAATATTTGTTGCTTGACAGTACGAGAATCTAAAAGTGGAGGCGCATTTCCATTGAAGCCGGCTTGAGTTTGCATATATTCAGTGTCATTCTCAACTATATACCATGTGAGAGATAATTAATACACAAAGAAAGAAAAATGATCCAATCCCGAAAATTGGGATTCATATGCATCTTGCCTGTCTGCTCAAGGAACATTTCTTTGCTCTTTCAGAGCACCCGTTCATGCTTCACTAAAGTCGTAGTTTTTAAGGCTGTTCTTTGGAAAGTTTCCAGACTGATTATCAGTCCTTACCTATGCCAGCATGTTCTGAGTTCAGAAGCATCGGGTAGCTCACTCTAAACTTAACTATAATCCTTGATTATAAATCCACAGATATTTAGAAGATCAACATTAACATACATCGTAGAGGCGAGACGAACTAATTTTTTGCTGAATTAAGTCCTATAAGCTAGAGATATTGCTTAATGAGATGAGAATCAGTGATAATCGGGATACCTGGGAATCAACTCATATTCAAAACAACACACTGGAAAACTATGGAGAGTAGTAGCTATCCCTCGAAAAATTTTCAAATTCTGACAATATTAATAATTTTAATTAATTTTTAGAGCAGTACGCAGCGAAATATTATCAATAAAATGCGTAAGTTTGGGAGTTTGCCAAGTTACTCATTTATAACTGTCGCGGCTACACAGAAATTAACTCATATGACTACATATGTCTCACTTTATGTTCGATAGTTAGGCTTTTGGAGTGGATTTTTATAGTTTTAGAGAAAAGAAGTAGTACGTCATTCTCAGGAACCTGCAATTCTTGTTATGTGTCTCGAAATAGGAATGCTTTTCTTTCATTCCACCTATACTTTTGAGGAGAGGGACTTTCTCTGTCCTGAAGCCGAAGTCATGACTGTAGGTCATGCTCTAATAATCCGTATAGACTCGTTAGCAAAATTTTTCGGGGCCAGATTCGAGCAAGCGACTAGCAATGTATCATGGAGACGATGCAACAAAATTGTATTGAAAAGCACTACTACCTGAATCAAAAAAGTGCTCGCATTCTTATTTCAAAACAGAAATGCAACTGTCCCAGATTCTTATAATGCATTGAGAAGTTCTACTAGATTCATTGTCTGGCTGCCTGACGAAATGTCTCTCATTGAACAAATAAGCTAAGTAAAGTTTGATAGTTCAACAGAGAAATTGTCATGCCTGTGATGAATACAATTCGGACTTGCAATATTTTTATTAGTGTTAAATGGAGTACTTGAGCTTATTTCTCAGATTTTGGCTTGCTTTGAGCATTCCATTGTAGGTTTGGCAAGTCATAAACTTTTTCGTAGCTTATTGATCTGGAGGAACTGAAGACAATATACGAGATATAAATTTTCGAGCATTAATGAAATAGCTCTAACTATTCTGTTATGCTTCATAAGGATGAATTGGAAAATACTCCTCACCAAGAACATGTCTAATGATCACTAGTTCAACTCTTTTGTGAGCTGCTAGTCATAAATTTTCAATCTTCAGATGTTACTTTGACTTCTGAAGAGAAGCGATTCTGAATGATTTGCGAATGAAAACAATAAACACCAAAAAAACAAAAATTAGCAAAGACACAACAATGATCATCAAGTTTCAAAGCACATTGAGTTTCGGGATTAGCAAGGAATCACAACAGAAAGTTACTGATCGCTTGAAATCATCATAGCATTTTCCGTATTTTCAAAACCAATCTTATTTCAAAGTATAAAATGATGTATCTAAAACTAAAAGCCAATCCATGGAAAGCACGTGTCGCAATGGTGACTAAATGAGTTAGATATGAGATGATATACCGTGCTTTGCTCATTTGTACTAGATACTTTTCTCTCCTCCTACACAAGTATTCAGCAGACAATTTCTGCCGTCTACCCTCAGAAAATAATTGAGCGTTCGTTTCATTATAAATAAGGTTTAAAAGGGAAGGATCTTGCCTTTCAGCTGAACCGAGCCACTTCCTACAAAAACTACATCGAAAAGTCTTGACTAGAGTAAAAAAAAATTGTTTTTCATTTAAAATTCTTATGAGAATTTTCTACTCGCTGATTCAGCAATCATATTGAAGTTCAGCCGTTAAAAAAACAACGAAACCCAAGAACACAACAAAACGCCCAATAGTCAAATGCTTTTCATCATTACTTAGAGATTATACAGTAATTCAGACTTTCCGTATTCTGCTTTTACAGTTTAAATAATTCAAATCGATGATCACTGATAAATTACTTAATGGACTTCAGGAATCGCGTCCCGATGCCGAAGAGCTTGAAAAGGAAGAAGCACCTCCAGGTAACGATTTCTGGCAACAAATTTGTCACATAAATAGTGAAAGAGGAGCCTATCACAGAAATAAACTTCAAGCTAATCCAAAAAACATCTTTAAATTCCGAAATCATTGCCACAGCTAACGAGGAGCAAATGTACTTTCCATAAAAATGCAGTCATTATACTTATTTCTCCAGAATTGAAGCGACTCTTGACCTAAAAGTGCTACACTTGGAATGGCTTAACATCAGTAATATTTTCTTTTGCGTTGATTCGAGTCAAGCTCTTTAATTGAAAGAAACCATTCAAAAACTTGACGTTTTTACGAATGTTCAAACGCTATACTTGCAGCATGTATGAATTGTTACTCAATTAACACTCATCAAGCATACATAGAACAAAATAGAGAAGATCGAAAATTTAGATACTCTGATCAATTTGGAGTACCTTGCGCTCAATAATAACCTCATCAAAAAGATAGAAAACCTAAATCATCTCACTAATCTCGTGAGTCTCAACCTACGAGATAACTTAATCGAAGACATCGATGAGAAAGAAATGCCAAGTTCTGTCGAATTTTTAAAAATCAGAGGCAATCCCTGCTGTCAGGTATTGTTTCAAACTTCGAGGATGATGTTCTGATGGATTTTGTGTAGAAAGAAAATTTTGAGAAGAAAATATTCGAGTGTATGCCTGCGATTTTTGAGCTCGAAGACAAAGAGATCGACGAAATGTATAAAATGAGAGTGTTTGGATTGCTGCCGGCTCATTTGAACACATACAAAGTATATGAGAACGATGGAGATGAACAGAATCAGCAGAATACTCTTACTACGAAAAATGAACCGTATGCCGAAGTTACACAAGAGTGACTTTAAATATTAATATGCTAGAGTTGAAAAGTCGGAATCAACAGAAATTAAAGACTCAACGACCGCATTGGATGACAAAGATAATGAAGAGCTTAACGATGAGGAAGAGGAGGAAGAAGAAGAGGAAGATGAATACGACTATGGTGAAGGTGAAGATGAATTAGAAGGAGAAGAAGAAAATGACGAGGAAATGGAAGAAGAAGAAAAAGATACGGTAGGCGGCCTGTCAACAACGGAAAGCAGCCTTTCTGGAATTATGGATTTTGTGAAAAGAGAAATGTTGAGAGGAAGCACAACTGAAAAATATAAACATGAAGATGCACTGAAATTCAAGCGAAGCAAAGAGTTTGCCAAATCACTTGAAGAAGAGATGGATACGAATAGAGATGTGAATTCAAAATTATATTTTTAAGTGTATAATTGGCTTATTATCTAGGAAACTATTAAAATGTTGAAAGACTCGTCGACGAAAATTGTGAATAGGGCAAAGAAGACATTCATTGAGGTATTCTCGTTTTATCTCGTGCGAGTTGTTTATAATTATTTCTTTTCAATCAATAGCAAGTTGAAAAAATTCAAAAGGAGATCGAAGAGTTTACTAAGATTCAAGCTGAAGTCCGGCAAATGAAAACCAAAAAAATTCGAATTACAAAACCAAGACGATAAGACTTCGAGCTCCTCTTACATTGAATATATGGAATTATTTGTTTTCTCATAGGATTTAGTTCGGATAAATATGTGCATTTTATTGTGCTCTCAATAAGGATATATATATATCTATATATTTGGAGCTCTTCATCATACATCTTGATACCTGAAGCATGTTGTTGAATAGCCATTACTAAAATTCACTTGGACTCAAAAAAATCTCTTGTGACGAATTTGCCACAAATTTTAAAAATTTTTTTACCAATGCTAAGCAATAAGCGGAATACGAGTGTTCCAAAATCTTTTCCAACGACAACAGAGCCGAAACGCAGTAGTAAATCACTGCTAAGGTCAAATAGCAAAAGCTTAGAAAAGAGAGTCAGTTTTACTCCAGGTCTTACCTCTACCCATAGTAAACTGAAGAACCACTCTCCAATTAGAGATGAACATATGAATACTTTTCAGACTTCTAGATCCATTACAGCAGATCACATAGCAACGGTACCAAAAAGTATACTTAAAAACCGTTTGTCTCACAATCAACCGACAGTGAACCCAAGAGAAGTTCCATATCAGTTCCGGATAAACGCTTTTTCAGTAAGTGATCATATCTTTCAGGAGTCCAAATCATATGAGGTGACTCCAAAAAAAGGCATCATTTATAATCTCGATCCTCGAATAGTTTCAACCGACTCAAAAACCGATGCAAAAATGGATCAAAAGCCGGGCGTATCAACAACCGAAAATAAATTGTATCGCCTTGACTTGAACAAAATAGGATTTTCGTCGGATCAAGTTAATAAATTGACAACACCATCTCATAATCTCAGCTTGAGCAGTACCCACTCCGATAACATTCAAACATATGGGCAGTTTGTCAATCGCAGTTCTGCAGACTATGACTATGGCCAAACAACAATGCTTGTAGCACCGCAAAAGACTGATGGGGGTCTCAATACTCATTTTGTGAAGAGCAACCATATCCGATTGGATACTATTCAAGACCTTCTTCCCAATTCTCACTCAATTACTCTAGTCAAAGATGAAAATCTCGGACAAAAAAGACTCGCTGCTGACTCGACAAAAGATCTGATAAACCAACCCGAGATTGAAAAAATGGGATACGATCGTTTTGACTATCGATATAAGCTACAAGAAACGAGCAAATCCTCAGTCAATTCTCTCTATAATCAAAGAATTTATGATGAACCATCGAATAAAATAAACGAATCGTTTAGAATTATTCAGGATAATGAAGGCAATTCGCGGTCTCGTGCGAACTATGCGCTTGATAACGACGTGAAAAATTATAGAAAACTTTGGGGCCTTGCTTCTCCCTCAGATCAGCCAGTCCCATCAGCTCAAATTCAAAGTCTCTATAAGCTTGACGCTCCAATAACATCAACCGAAAATGGATGTCTTCTGGCCGGAACGGATGTTCTGTTTGATTTTTCTGAAAGGAAGTTCTAAAGGCTCACAGCTATCTCATAGAGCGATGGCAAAACACCTGTACAACAAAGAAAAATTTAATATTTTGAATTTTTCGTATTATAATTAACGATAAGGAGGGCTCGAGTTTGCTCAATAAGAGCATATGATTTCCCTGCAAATCCTACAAATCCTGCAAATCCTGCAAATCAAAATTCCATTACCAATATAGTCTAGCAGGTTTTATATTTTGATTTTAACAAGATAACTTGTTTTTGTTTGCTCCTAGTTTTCTACTTCGCCTGTATTGTAAATCTCACAGCACAAAGCTTTATCTGCTGGGCAAGAAAATTGAATATACAACACAATTCTTTATTCCTAGGCTAAAAACACAGGTTTTCTTTTTTAATTGCTTTTGAAGGAAATGTATTTATCTGTATATCTTGATTTGTTAACTTTTTTCGCTATGTAGAAGCACAATCCGATCAAGTGCAAGACACACTATCAGATTTTTCATCATCTACTATCAAATTTGTTAATATGAATGACTGTTCTCTGAGTTTTTGTGAAGATTTTATCCATTAAAAAAAGGTGTGATATAGCAAATTAGTGGTATTTCTAATGCCTCTCATCAAATTCTTTGTTATATTCCAGCTGAGTCACTCATTCTTGAGCGAAGGCTACAGATATTTCATTAGCTCCGATTAATTCAAATAAATTATTACCTGGATGGTCGCTATAAACGTGTTGGTTTCTCCTTCTTCTCGCAAGATAACTAATGATGAAGAAGATCAATCCGACCAAGATCAGGACAACGATGATAATCATGATGATAAAAGCAATGTTGCTGCCCTTAGGAGCCAATGTGCCTTTGAACGAATAACTAGCAGCAGTTTCTGAGTAATCTTGCCCATTGATTGCGACTGTCACATCGACTGTTTTAATTGAAACAGTAGACGCTTGTTCTGCGAGTGGTGGAGTCGAGCAGGTGACCTTGTCATTTGCGATGATATCGGCTTTGGTTTCACCAAGGGTGCCGAATTTGCATGTGATAGTCAACTGTTTAATTGCTGTCTTGTCAAGAATAGACGTACCTCCCGAAATGGCTAGGCAAATAAGAAAATTAGAGAATGATCGTGGAGTGGTGAATTACCTGCAGCAAAGCTGGCAGTCTTGTCAGAGTGAACAGTGACCTTGGTAGTTTGGTCAACTGGACCTTCTGAAGGTTCTATCTTTGTGATCTTTGGAGGTCTGAAGAAAGTAAAGGTATGATCAGTGGCAGTGTATGAGTCTAATTATTATTTAGTGTTAAAGTCTCATATTAAGGCGAATCTGGTACCAGCGCCTTCATCGGAAGCATATCCAATAGAAAATGGAACGCTATATGGAAGTTGAGCTCCACTTGGGATCGTGAATGCTGGAGAATTGCATTTAATTGTCTTGGAGTCAACAGTTGTTCCAATTGTAACGAGAGCTTGGCCTGGAATACCAAATCTGCAACGAGGAGTTGCGTTCACAACGAATCCAGAGCCTTCAACAGTGATCTATTTTTTTTGAAGGTGATTAGTATGAAATTGAACATTTAGCAGTTTACTGTGGTGTCTCCTCTGTAAGAACCGGTTCTTGGATTGAGTGTAGAGAAGTAGTACAGAGAAACCGTGGCATTATCATTTACATCAGTGAAATGATAACCGTTCAACGAAATTTGAATGCCTTGAGTTGTTTGAGCCATGTCGACGTCCAAATCTTGGAAGTGGCAGTAAATCGTATTGCTTCCTCTTGGCATGTAGCCGACAGCAATGGTGGCTCCGATCTTGCAGCTCGCGTTCAGGTTGAGGATGTCACCGTCTAAGTCGGAGATTTGCACTTGGACAGTTGCTCCGCTCTTTGGCAATAATTTTGGAGATACAGCAACAACAGAAGGTTGTTTGTAGTAAGAGAAGCCTCCAAATGCTTGAAGATAATCGATTCCGTTCAGTGTGTAGAAGAAATCAACGGTTCCAGTGTTATTCACTGATTTGGACTTTGGAAGTGGGCATCTATAATTTGAAGTTAAGTTAGCTAAATAGATCATAATTTATTACTGAATATGAGTCCAGTTGGCTGTTTCAACAGGAGATTTGACTCCGTCAACCACACAAGCCATTCCGTCCACCTTTGAGAAGCCGCTTCCTTGAATAGTAATATAACCACCTAGAGAAAACAGCATTAGAAAAGCGATAACTTTTATCATCTAAATACCTCCCAAAGTAGGACCAGAGAGAGGGTAGACTCTGTCAATTTGATAGAATTTGAATTTAATTCCAGTGTCAATAGTATCGACACCGTTGTAAGACAGGCCAACTGTAGCCAGAGTTCCTGAGCCCCAACCACCAGGAGAAGTACACATAACAGTACTGCTATTCTTGAAAGTAAGTGGAGTTTTTAATCTTCTGCCGAGTTCCTTAGATTCGAAGATACACACGAATTCGGAAGGATGATCAGAAAGATCCATAAAGCCAGCACCAACGATTGTGATGATGGTTCCTCCGACGGATGGTCCAGCACTTGGAGACACGGAAGTGATCTTTGGAGGAGCGAGGAAAGTGAAATTAGTTCCAGTGTTTCTCCAGTCGAACCCATTCATTGAGATTTCGAGAGCTGCTTTGGCATTTGGAGAGTCATAAAGCGGAGTCATGCATCTAATCTTGACGCTGGAAACAAACTCAGCTTTTCCTTCTTTAGTTCCAAATCGGCATCTAGGCATACAGAGGAAATCAGGGTTTGAGAAGAAGTCTGATCCTTCGATCTCGACGATGGTTCCGCCAGTGTACCAACCACTGTGTGGCTCAACACGAAGGACAGTGGGTTCTTTATAGTAGTAGAATTCTCCCCTGCTATCGAGATAATTGCGGGTAGAGTTAACTACAACGCCGTCGCTGTCTTTGTATTGGATCTTCTTGGCGAAGAGGACATATGCATAACCTCCTAAAGTACTCGTATAATTTGGACTTGGTGGTGCTGCGACCTTGAAAGTGCCGTTTCCGAGACTCTGGTTTTTGAGGAGTGGGCTTGTGCATGTTGTGTCCCAGAGGAAGTAAAGACTATTGTAGTCAGCATCATCGAAACCAAGTGTGCCAATTTGAACAGGATAAGTACCATTGGCAGGTCCGCATCTTGGTCCTGTGCTGAGGATTTTGAGTTCCTCCTTAACTTGGATAGGGATGTTGCCGAGATAATCTCCGCCGTTAATCGAGACTGAAAGAGTGCCACTGCCTGTGTCGTTGAGGACTGGCGCTGGGCAGGCCACCGAGTAGTTTCTTGCGCCTTCACCAGATTTTGGATATGGGTAAGGGATAATTGGCCCTGGGACGTAGTAAGGATGTCCATTCACTGTAAATCGACATGTAATATTGAGTTTTTGGAGGTAGTCCTGAGGGTTAACGCGAGCAGGAATCTTCATATCAATTGGGATTCTGACAGTATATGGAGAGTTGGCATGGAAAATTGGAGTTGGAATTGCACCAGAGCTAACATTGATCGTTGGCTCGAGGTAGTACTGGGCACTCACGTTATTATCGGTGAATTCTTTGCCGTAGACACTGACTTCGACCTCGAAAGGTTCGTAACCGACTGTGCTTCCATTTTTCCATTTCAAGTCGCTCTGAGCAGGAATAGCGATTTGAATTCTATTAGCATCGATGTAGGTTGCACTCACGATGCAAGGAGATTTGCCAGAGCAGGTGAGAGGGGCTTCTTCAGTACCGAGTCTTGCTTTAAGGGCTCCAGTGTTCGCAAAACCGTAGCCATTGATTGTGACGTTAGGATTACCACGGACTGGGATGAGTGGAGGGTCAATTGAGAGGACAAACGCATCAAAGAAGGTGTATTGAACGGTTTCAGTGGTGTAAAGAACACCGTCGAAAGTCACAGAAACATTTGCAACTCCTGGCTTAGAGACAGGTGGTACGTTACAATAGACTGAGGTAGAGTTGGCGAACTTGCCTCCTGTCTTGATTTCACCATCAGCAAGAGTGAACTTGCAAGCGAATTTCAAGCAAGCGGTGTCTGGGCATGCGAAGTTTTTACCAGTGACAAGAACGGAAGCATTTTTCTGTTTCAATGGACCAAATTTAGGATCGACTGCGATAACAACGGGAGCCTGGTAGTAGTCGAAGGTTTTTCCTGGAGCTGCGTACCAGTTTTGGCCGTCATTTGGAGAGACTTCGACTTTAACGCCTTTCAAAGGAGAGTCAGCTGGTGGAGTTTGGCATTTGACCATAGTGTCGTCAACGAAGGTTGCCTCTCTAATCTTGATAACGTAGCCATCAGCGTCTCTGAATCTGCAAAGGTAGCGGATCTTCTCTTTGCCGTACACACCCTTAGTGTCATTGCGAGAATGCAGGAAGTCCTCGCCTGAAAGCGTAACGACGGTATTTCCAGTAACTGGCACCTTTTCAGGTTGAATTGTGCTGATAATAGGAGATTTGTAGTAGCTGAATCGAGTGGCCCAAGCATCAGCGTTGGCACGAGTGTATTGCTGACCATTCAAAGACACATCGACTTCAACGTCGTTTGGATATTGGACCGCAGGGGAGGTAGCAGAGACGTTGTTAGCACCGTTCAGAGTTCCCTTTCCTTCGATGGTACCGAATCGGACCGTGAGATTACAGTAATAGGTGATATTTTGGGCAATGATGGTGACATTTGTTCCACCTTCAGTAGGTCCCCAGTGAGGAGTGACTGTTACTTCAGTAGGTTGTGTGTAGTAAGTGAAGACCTTGTTGGTGTTGACCATATCGACCAAGTTGAATGTGACTCTAATCGGTAAGGTGACTGTGTTGTTCACGTTCACGCCGAATTTGTCAAGGACACGAGGAGAGTTACAGTAGAGGAGCTTATCGTTGACAACTGTGGCGTCCATCCATAAATCATCACCGAAGATACAATAAACCTTGTGAGGTCCAGTGTAGATGAAATGTTCTCCGACGACAGCGAGTTGGGTGTACCCAGTGGTAGGACCGCAGAGAGGAGAAACATCTCTCACGAACGGTTGCTCGTAGTAGAGGTATTTGAGGTTGTTTCCGGACCACTTGCCTGCTTCCGTTGAAAGTCTGAAGTCGACGTACTGAGCTTTATCTCCCTTTGGAGCGATACACCAAATACGATTTCCGTCGATGTAATGGCCTTGAGTGTAGTGACCTCCGAAATCGCAGGTGATATTGCCAGTGTCTTCGAAGTTCGCACCGTAAACGGTACAATTTGTGCCTCCTTCAATAGGACCAACGTTTGGAATCAGTTGGAAGACGTATGGAGGAGCGTAGAAAGTGAACAAGATACCATCGTCAGTCCACTCTTGGTCATTGAAGGTGATCTTTTTGAAAGTGATGAAGATTTAGTGACGAGCATCCAAATAATTAAGATTACTTCAACAGGAAGCTGACATTCAACATAAGGAGCAGGGGAGGTAACGTAAGCAACGGTCTGATTGTAGATTTCCAAAGGCATAATGTAGTCGGTACCGAATCTCACATAGGAAGTGTTGGAGACATCGAGGTTCGTCGTCTTGAATGGATGCATACTCTTACCGTAGATGCTGATTCTGGTACCACCAGTGTAAGGACCTCTATCTGGAACAAGCTGGGTGATTTCAGGGAAAGCATAGTAATAGTAGAGAGAGTAGGTCGGTGTAGCTTGCTGAATGTTAAGAGTGATGGTGAGAGGAATTGGAGTATCGATCAAATCTGATTTTGGAGAGCTAATAGTTTATTGTTGTTAAGAGAAGAATATCAGATGAATTTCTTTACAAGCAGACGACCAAGGAATCGTCAACGAATTTAGCTTCGACGTGCTTCGTACCAAAACCGCACTTCAGGAGATCTCTGAAATCTTGGAAACCTGAGCCGTGAATTTGGACGTAGGTGCCTCCTTCTTGTCTTCCGATGAATGGGACGGTGTATAACACTTTCGGTTGGACGTAGTATCTGAAATCGATTTCTTGTGTATCTGTCCAGTCACCATTAACAGTAACTTTGAGCGTGGTTAGTCCAGGGGTAGAAGTGGCTGGAGACACACAAACCAAGCAAGTGTTGTTCTTAGGTGATGAAATTAGATCAGATTCGATGTTTTATGAACTCGTTACTCCAGTTGGACGTCCGAGGAAGACAGACTCATCAATGTAATCGAAAATATCGTATTGTTCCTGATATGTGGTGAATTTCTCAGTGTGTTTAACGAAGTGGTCGCCGAGGTCTGAACAGTGAACCCAGTCTGCATCAACGACAGGTCCATTCGATCCAAATTTGCACTTTTAAGTGAATTTACAGAAAAGATAAAATTTTTTGAAAAAAACTTCAACTTTACCCTTGGGAATCTGTGGCTTGAATAGTTCTTGCCTTGGAGGTAGGTCGAATAGATGGTGATCTTGGTCAAACCGTCCACAGGACTAGAAAAGAGAAGGATAATGATAAATATTTCAAAATATTCGTACCCAGTAGGAGGGAAGATGCCGTCAATTGACCAAGCTGAGGAGGATGAATTAGCAGATTGTGCCAAGTAGGGTACACAGACGAAAAGCAGTGTGAATGCTATTGCTGTGGAAAGATATCTCATCTTAGATTTTGTAAGACTTGATTTGTTTTTTTTTCTTGATTAATTACTAATATATTCTAATCCGATTACGAATACGAACTTCGCTTTATAAAGGATTTTTAATTGAAATTTGAATCGATCGTTCTCTCTCCCCAGGAAAATGAATACATACTTTAGCGAAGAGGGTTCCCAGCTACGTAAAGATACTCCCTAAGGGGATTGTTTTTAAGCTTGAATAGTTCAAATTGCAATGAATTCACTCAACTACCTTAGAAGTTAATTTTTTAATTTGGATAACGGAATTAATTTCTAAGTGCTGGTCCAAAAATTAAGGATACAGAATTTCTGCTGTAGTTGCTGACGGGGAGAGAAAAAAGGATTGCGATTGTAATGAAATTGTTTGTTTGAAAAAGGAATAGCTTTGAAAACGTTGAGTAAGCAAGATATGAAAAATAGATAAGAGATTCTAAGAATTTTAATAAGTTCTTCGTTTAAATTTGAACCAGATTAATTTCGTGTTGTGACGGGTAACGCAAAAGTCGTAAAATAGCAGTTATTAGGATCTATCTTCTTTCAATGAATTGAAAATGGCTAATTCCAAGCAAGGTCTTCCCCGTCTTGCTCAATGAGCTGCCAATATTATATACAATGAGTCACGATGACTGAAGGATTGGACATTGGCCTGGCCCGGGATTATCTTAGTTGAAAATTTTTAATGGAATTCGGGCATGAGTTTCCTTTTTAAGCAACTACCTTCAAAGAGTTTCAAGCACCACATATTCACTATTTCTGATATTTTAAGAGAGTCGAGCTATCCTCAGAGCTCCTAATGTTTTTTATCTTCATCAATAACTTCCATTCATAAGGATTTTAACAGGGTTAATTGGTCGTCTTACTTGATTTCTTTATAAACATCGATATTTACTTTATCAACATTGTTTAATAAGAACTAGACATCTTTTTGATCCTTCCCAACAAAAGAAAAGGAAATATCTTGATAATGATATTCCTCCAATTGCTTGATGGCAAGCTAAACCATGAATTATATGTTATTTCAATTCAGTAAATCTTGGAAGCGCTGGAATATTTCGCTTTGGAGGGCTCCAAACTTTCTCCTTTTTGATTTTATGCGATATCATAAACTCAAGAACTGAGATGTCATTCATAGCAACCTCGATCTCATCGCGGAATTTCTTTTCTTCCGCTCGCATGTTCTCGACTGTCTGGTCGATATCTTCCTTTTTAAACAAACTAATGATTAAAAAAATTCGTTAATAAATCAAACTTGACAATCAGCGCTTACTCTAAATGGTCTGCTTCATATCTTATTACAGCAAGTCTATCATTAATATCATCATAGCGCCTGTGAATCCGACTAGCAACCTTTTTTCGTCGGTTAATCGGCTCATACAGGCGCTCTTGAAGCTGATCACATTCTTCATAGATATTATTGATCGTTAGGTTTTGCTTCTTATGTCTCCTCCAAATTTTTTCGTCAATGATGTTCGGACTATGCCCATCAGGACTCAACCCTATGGCCAAACCATTAATGAGATTCCCTCCAATTAAACTATTCCTTCTCATATTATTTATTTCAACCTTTTCTCTGTTTGCCATAATATTGTTCCTTAGAGGAGAGGTTCCCTCCGCAGCGCCTGTAAATATTGTCGTTCTTCTCAAATGCGGCAAATTGCTTGGTGTAGCAAGCCCGTCGAAGCTCAATTCGACCTTCGGGATAACTTTCGACTGCTCTAAGCTGCAATTAGCGGTCCTTGGAGTCCTTCCCTTGGATTGATCTCTATCATCAGCTTTGAGCTCCGTTTTGAACAGAGG
>ENA-UOUE01000378-UOUE01000378.1-compost-metagenome-genome-assembly--contig:-NODE-378-length-36229-cov-16.009737_pt1 | contig 36229 bp, 30 predicted proteins | sample MGYA00238146_ERZ747223 | MGnify/ENA primary metagenome ERZ747223 (study PRJEB28781, sample SAMN06268865) | compost metagenome | isolation source: single cell | place: USA: California, Emeryville, Joint...
ACAAACGCCTAACCAAGATAGTTAAGCGAATTTTTCAAACTATCCGTAAAAACGAACATTTAAACAGATAGATTTGAGGATCCAAAACAATAACTAACTCGTCAATAACGTCATTTTGGGTGACTCGTTTAAGGGGTTTGGCAGTATCAATTGAAAAACGTCTGTCCATGTTCCTGGCTTGGAACGTTCAGCCAGTACTGAGTTAAGTTATCCTCAAAATGAAAAATTATTCCTACAGTATCTCTGTTTCATTCCAATGTTATCAAAGATAAAACATTCCGGATATACCCAATTTGTTCATAGCTTCGCACCAGTGATGATAAGATACTCTGAAACACAAAAATGCGACTAGAGGAAAAAATAAAGTAAATTGAATGAAAACTTGCAGATCTAAATCTAATCGCTGGAAACTGTAACTTCAGTTTTTGATTAGCATCAACAAAATAACCTATTGATTTGATTGATTCGAGATGGGACAATCAGTCAGCGGAAATGGCTTTTTTACAGAGGTGTCTTACACAGTTCGCACCATTCAATGAGTTAATATTCAACATTTGCATGGAGTAATAACATACTAATGAATTTTTCTATGCATAGTTAAGCTCATATTCTTTCCACCACCTATTGTTGGATTCTCGACTATCAATAGAACAAACCCTACGATATGATTTGGGTTAGAACTTAATAAGAGATCGAGTCCATTATACAGGTCTTTTCTATGCTAAAATGCCGATCATCTGAATGTAATTTCATTGGTCTTTCCTTAGGTAAGCGATATCCTTTTAACTTTTTTCCCCTTCAGATTGATCTTTGAGGAATTTAATAAGTTATGATTTCCAAAAAAAAAAGTTTGATCGATTTTAACGCGCAGCAATATTAATTGCAATTTTGACAATTTATGTATGATTATTAGCTAATGAGAAAAGTAACCTTAAATTTCAGAACAGAACAACAAGGCAAACGATAAATACATTTCTCACTTTTTAGAATTTTTATTCGGAATTAGAGCTTGCTCTAAAGGCTCCTTATCTCCCGACTCAGGTGTTAAAATTGAACTAATTAATATTCCTTCTTCCTGCTCATATTCAGTGTTTTTCCCTACACTTGATTTTATAACTTTGCCAAGAAGACCGTCCGTATCCGAGGCTAAAGTTTCTCCATTTACTTTCCATTTCGCATTTGGCTCGTATTTCTTCAAGAAATACAGGGTTGGAAGGAAGTTCTCCAAGATCAAATATATTGAACTGGAGATCACCCACCACCAATTTCCATGTGTTACTGAGTATTCTTTCAGATCTCCAGGCAGCTGCCATATATTCAATACATTGTTTAACACTCTTACTCCAACAATGAACAATCCAACGTAAATAAGTCTCGTAAGCAGCAGCCCTTCCTGTCCATGGCTCGGGTGCCAATTCTTTTTCAAGTATCCTCGTAGCATCAAGCAAGCCGTCGCAAAGAATATGCCATTGATGCCAGTAGAAAGCGCACTGAGAATGTAATCCAAAGTTAAGATGTGGTTTGAAACGTCATTGATTATCTCATTATCTTGTACTTGGAGGCTCAAGTAACTTACAACAAAGTCAACTATGATGATGAAATTCATTGATAGTAAGATCCAATAGGCGAATTTTAGCCAATGTTGGTATTTATTGTAAAGCATGACCGCAAAGACTGTCGTGATCCATGCGTATCCCCCAATACACAAAACAGTGTTGAGGATAACAAGAGCTATATGCACGAATAGCAGGTAGAGATAGAGAGGTATGCTAACTTCGAATAATAACTGGAGAGGACCGTCAAGATAGAATAGTGCTTGGAATATGATGCCTGCGAAAATTAGAATGTTGATCTTCAGCATGTTTGATGAAGGAGTCCTTGTATAGATGCTACGGATGATGAGAAGACTCTTGCAGGACTTAGCAAAGATTGCTAAGCAAATTACAAAGGCAACAGAATAGAAAATTTGTATTTTCGGTTCAATATCGTCTCGCAACACGCATCGAGCATAAATTTTGTAAATATTAGGATTTTGGCAGTCAAGGAGAGCTGTTTGCACACCGTTTTGGCTTATTGAGTCAAAGAAGCCGAGTTGAGTCATAGCTCAGAGGTTTAATTTAAAATATTGCTCGGGAGTTTATTAAAATCCTCGCATATCTACAACAGAATCACGATTTGCTTTTCCTCATAGTCATATTCTTTCGTTGAAATTCCTTCTTCTGACGACAATAAATATCCAAACTTTCACTTTTGTGAAAGACGGCTCTTCTCAAAGAAGGTACAGAGACCCGCACACGCTAAAAAATATGAAGATGTCAAACCCAAAATAATCATTTCTTACAGGTGAGTATATTATATATTTCGTATAATCATTAATTGATAAAACATTAATAATAAATGATATTCAACTCGGCAGAAGCTTGCCTTTTTTCCAATGATAATATATTTTTAGTGTTTTGGTTAAAGCGAATTACGAAACAAAACTTTCGAGAAGATGAAAGAAAAAAAAAGGAGCATATTTACAGCAAAATTTTATAGTAGAAACCAATACTTGGCTCTATATTCATTTGTGTGAGGGCCCGTATATTACTACGTCAGCGACTTGTTGCAACAGAAATTATCTTATTGTAAAATAAACCACTAACCTCTTCTGGATTAATTAGCCAACTAGAATTTTTGCGACTGCACTCTTTTTGATTTTAGCTCTCAAATCTTGAAGAAGATTATTCTTCTCATCCTCTTGTATATCCAGCAAGGAAACCAGCAGCAGAAGGACCTGTAATGCATCTTTCTTACTAAATTTTTATATCCAAATTCAATAACCATTTTGATTTAATGAGATATTACGCTTCAACCAGGCTGTCAAGGAATTTCAAAAGCATTTGCTTCACATGGATTTTCTCAAGCCATGTGTTCTGGCTCTTCTTCGAGTCTGCAACTTCCTTTGTCAACTGCTTCTCCTGGAAAAAGCTTAGGTCTTGTAATCATATCTAAATTACTTTTTCGCTCAACTGCGCAATCTGTACTGCCAACACCTTAATGTGATTTGTAAGTTTCCCATTCTCATTCTTTAACTTCTCGTTCTCGTTCTTTAGCTTCTCGTTCTCGGACATTAACTCCTTAAACTCATCGCGAATGACCCTTGCTTCATTTGATCCGATCATTAGCTCATCATTTCCCTCTCTATTTGTCTCCCGATTAGTCTCTCGGTTTGTATCTCGATTTGTTTCTCTATTAGTACTCCTAAAGCTTTTTATTTCATAATCACTTTCTCCTTTCTAATACAAATAATTAATCGGCGAAAATCACTAGTGTTTCTTTTACCTCTTCTTCATGAATTGATCCAAACGTACCTGTAGCATTATGCTCATCTTCTTCTTGCCCTTCTTGATGATTTTGACTCATTAGCTGTCTTTTCAGCTGTTGTTCATACTGCTCGAAAATTTCCCCTATTTTTTCGATTCGTGATACGATTAGCTCTTGGAAGGCTTTCTCTTCGCTTTGTTCTGGATGCAACTGAATTTCTTTATCATCTTTATCAAATGACATTCCAAATGCGCCTCCTAAGCTATCTTCAATTCGTTGACACAACTTTTTCCAATTCGCGGCTCTCTCAGCCTTTTCTTTTTCGAGCGCAGCAACTTTTTTCCTCAGCGTCTCCAATTCTTTCTCTTCAGGAAGAAGCAAAGCATCATCGAACTTTGAAGCCATCTCCCTTTTTAAATGTTCATGGATCACCTTTATCGCCTTGGAGCAACCCTCAGGATCTTCATCCTTGAATTCAAAGGTCACTTTTGGCAGCAGGTCCTCTTTGAAGATCACCACCAGCGCATTTTTAACTTTTTGATTGAAACCCTCAAAACGACGCTTCTCCTCTTCCAGAGAATCTTCCATCTCACTTATACGTGCCAGAAGACTTTGCTTTTCTTGAATGTATTCAGTTTGATTTGCCCTCCTTTTCTGTTCCAGCTCGGCGAACTCTTGATCTTTTTGCGCAATGATCTCCTTGTAAGCCTCTATCCTAAAGTCGTCCGACTCAGTCTTAGATTTTTTGGATTCTTCATGAGTTTTTTTATAATCCTCAAATGCTTCTTTTAGTGTCTGCAACTCAGCTTCGTACTGACTATTTTGCTCAGTAACCTGCTCTATCTTTTGGTTTGCCTGCAACAATTTCTCTTCCAGAGCCTTTTGACTCTGAGCTGAAGAAATTTTCGTCTCATTATTGAGTTTTTCGACTTGTTTGTTGTACATGACCAAATTGTTTATTTCCTCTTGCATATGCTCTATTTTGGAATTAGCTCTCTCAAGTTCAGCTTGAGAAATTTCAAGAGTGCTCTGCAATTCACTGGCTTTTTTATCAGCAGCTTTTTCACTTTCAGATTCATCGTTGGTCTCCAATTTTTGTTGCTCTGAATCTTTCACAGCTTTCAAGACTTCGTGCTGGGCTTCAAGCAATTTTATTTGGATTTGGAGATCATGGTTTTGAGCTAGCATAGTATTAGCTTGACTTTGATGCTTGAATAAATCAGCTTGCAGTGACTTTATTTTGCTCAGATGTTCCTCATCGGTTCTTCTAAATGACTCGCATTCGGTTTGAAGTTCGTCAAAGTGTATTTTGAGCTGAGTTTGTTCGATGTCATATACCGAGATCTTTGCATTAAGAGCTTGGATCTCTTTGTCCTTGGCAGCGAGTTGCTTAGCTAGTTCAGCCTTCTCATCAAGCGTTAATTGATACTCTTTTGCGGTCTTTTTCTTCTGTTCTAGTTGCTCTTGGAGAACCTTGGCCTGGCTGACATTGATTTCCTTCAAGTTCACAATCAACTCATTCTGGTCGTTTGCTGATTTTTCCTGTTCCTTGAGTTCTCTTTGCAGAGTTTCGATCTGTTGAATGTGAGAGTTCAACTGTTCTGCTTGCGTTTGAAGTTCGATCTCTTTATTCTGTTTAATGAGTGATAATTCGGTTAGTTGATTCGCTTGCTGGTTGATAATTTGTTCATTTTGCACTAATTCCTGTCTGGCTTTCTGAAGTTCAGCAGCCTGAGATCTAACCTTCATCTGGAGTTCCTCAATCTGCTTGAGTTGTTCATGAATTTTTTTTGCAGATGCAGAAACGTCATCAGTTTGCTGACTAATCAGATTCTCTCTACTCGCAAGTTGTTCCTTTTGCTGACTGATGATTTGATCTTGAATCTGCAACTTTTGAGCGAGCTCTTGATTCGCAGCTTGGAGATTTTTAGTTTCTTCTTCATATTCTCGTAGAGAACCCGCGTACTTCAAAACCACCTTCTCCAATTCTTGCTTCTGGGCGTCTAACTCCTTGGTCAGAGTTTCATTTTTCATTAAAGCTTCTTCAAGAGTTTTCTGGAGGTTCGACTCTTCGGTTGTGTCTTTCTGTTTTACTTGAATGTCCCCCCCTGTGATTTTCTCCTGTAACTCTGAGATATCCGAGACCAGCGTCAGATTTTCGTTCTTCTTATCTGCTAGCTCCTTGCGTAACTTCTTATTATCTCTTTCCAGCGATTCGACCACGCCCTCCATCTCCAAAATTTGCGATTGTAATGACTCTCTATTGTTCTTCAATAACTTAATTTCTTTTTCTTTTCTGCTCAAGTCGTCTGCTAGTTCCTCAATCTGGTCCTTTAAAGTATTAACAAGCTTTTCGTTCTCCTTGAGACTGCTGTCTTGCTTTGCAATGGTACTTTTTGCTTGTATTGTCTGCAGTTGCTTCTCAAGATCATTCTTTTCAAGTTGTAGTGTCTCTACTATTGTCTTCAACGCAGAAAAATCTGACTCTAAGTTCTGGAAATTTTGTTGGCATTCTGTTAGCTCTGATGATAAAGTGTTGTTTCGCTTTTGGTATTCCTGCTGGAGCATATTGTTCAACTCATTGAGAGCTTGTTTTTCAGCTTCAAGCGAAGCAATTTTTGCCTCTAACTTTTGAGTTGATTCCACCATCTTCGGCGCTTTGTGTGTCATCAACCCGCTTTCTTTCTTATCATGCGTCACGATTGCTTTGTTTTCGTCTCCTGTTGATGATATTGGTTGCTTTTGTAATCGTTGAATTCTGAATAAATTGCATGAGAGCATGGTACTAAAAGTGAAAAATACTCTTGGTCTTTTGAACTGATCTCGCTGATTAAAGAGGTTATCTCACTCTTTAGCTTGGCTTCTTCTGCTTCAGCCGCCTTCAGCTGCTGAGCTAAATCTCGTTTTTCGTTCTCTATCACTTCTACTGTGGATTTATATGCATTCAGCTCTAGCAAGGTCCTCTCATGAGTTTTTGAGAGTTCTTCATACTGTGCTTCGGTTTTTCTCGAGCTGTACTCTGTTTGAACAACCGATCCTCTACCAGAAGGGATTTCCGTTTTCAATGATACAGCTTGATATCTTCGCAATTGTGCTATTAGTGCGTCTTTTTCGTTAAGCTGGCATTTATATTGCTCAAGTTTAGTCAAAATAGCTTCTATTTTGTTCTCAACAAGTGTTTCTTCTGTTCCTGTGCTAATTGATCTGAAAATTTCATCTATTTTTGTTTGCATTTCTTTGTACTGTTGGAGCTATTAATCGTCGTCAAATATCTCACACAAAATAACATGGTAATTACTTTCTCAATATCGTTGGCTTGTGCTTGCTTTGTTTCTGATATTTGGATCTTGTAGACTTCTATCTCTTCCTGATATCTTTTCTCTATTTTCTCTTTCTGTAGTTTCAGTTGATTCACGGTTTCCAGGACGTCTTCACGTGATTTCAGCAAATTTTTGATTTTTTGTTTGAGTTGAGCTACTTCTTCAGTTTTTTTTGCATTTTCATCTGAGTGACGCAACAAATAAATCGTTAGGAAACCACTATTAGCTTACATCTTAAGCTCTCATTCTCTTCTTGAGCACTCCTCGATTTTTGTTTCAGATGCTGCACTTCGTCTTTTGCTTTGGAGGTTCCTGACAGCCTGTTTTCTGAAACAATACCTTCATAATGATAAAGTAATACTTAGAATCCAATGCAATAAAGTTTTACCTTTAATTTTGTCGATGGTTTCCATTTTGCCTTCCTCTAGCTTTTGCACGACCGCTTTAGCAGCATTCTTCATTGGAACAGAGAGATTGTTCGACTGCATGATTAATTCACTGAGTCTGTCTTTTTTGTTTTCAATACTCAACAGCTGCTCAATAATTTCGTTCAAATTTTCAGCCATTGGAACCGTCTGCTTTGCGACCTAATTTTTGATTTGAGCTCACCTCTCGCATAAATATTACATTTGATAACGAAATCGACTGCTCAAAGAGATCTGTAAGATCTTTTTGGGTCTCGTCTACTTCGAATGAAGATTCAATGAGCATGTATGTATTCGACTCTTCGAATTCACCTTGCTTTTGTCGGGGTTGGTCTTTCATTTCTTTGCTCTTCTGATGAGATTCTTCTTGGACTTGACTGCTATATTTCGCGTCCCATTGAGAATTGGCAAGACTCTGTTTAGCAACTCGCTCCAACTCTTGACGCTGCTTTTCATGTTCCTTAGCAAGTTCTTTATTTTTGGTTTGCTGCTCTGATAGTTTCGTTTCAAGCTTTTTTACGAGTTTACTCAGCCGCGAGTTTTCTTCTTGGAATTTTTGAGTCTGCAGTTGGAAGTTTTCTCTATTGATTAAGCATTCATTTTCATTTAATTTTCTCAGTTTCTTCAGTGTCTGGTTCTCTTCCTTGAGGTTCTGATAAGCGAGCCTGTTGTCTTCAAGTTCAAGACAAAGTCTTTGAATTTCCCCTTTGAGTGAGCGAATTTCATCATTCGAGGACTGCTTCTGTCGAGTATGCGAGTAAACGTCCTCTTTTTCAGCGCTGACTGGAATTCCAGAGTTATATTCCATGTCGTAGTTGAGATCTCTAAGGGGCTGATTAGAACGGAAATTGCTCATTCCTATTGATTGTGAGCTCGCGTAATTTTTCATTGTTTGTCTCTGTGAAATTCGGTTGTTGGGAGACTCACTCAGGTCATACTTGAGGTTTTGACGAGCAAACACTCCGACTTTGGTTGAGGAAGCTCCGATGCTTTTGTATTGCTCGGTTTGGTCGCTTTGGAAAGCACTTGCTTCCTATCAGCAAATCAAAAGATAACATTAAAAATTGTTTTCGAGTTGTATAGGCAATTACAATTCTTTGCAACATCTTGCGCAATTCTCCGCGATGATTATCGTAATTTATAGCCAGTTTGTCAGGAGCTGGATGGGTCGTGCTGATAAATGTCTTGAGAGCATCTGCTGACCCGATAAAACTTCTACAAACTGTGACTAGCTCTCTTATCAACTGTTTGTTCTCGCCAGACTGACTTGCTTTTAAGGTACTTTCGACACCTCTCTGCTCGGAAATATAATTCGCTGGAGATTTTCCTGGTGATTTTGAGTAAATACGGCCCGCCTTATTCTCAGTTCTTGTTTCGTATTGTGAGGTAACTCCAGTCATATCCTCAAAGTTTCGGTTCTTCGGTCTAATATTATTGAGATTACATCCTGCTTTCTCGATTATTTACTTTGCTTCTGAGTGGAAGCGTGCTGTTTGCCCTCGACTTGTATACGATTCATAGCCAGTCTCTTTGGGCCTTGTAGGTTTAGTGGAATTGAATTCTGGCTTCTTCATCGCTTGGCAATCTGTCCGACAACGCAGAATTGCTTTAGAGACTAAATTTTCTCCCCCTTGAAGGTCTAGCAGTAGTTCTTGTAGGCTGTTAAGTTGCTGGTTGTTCAACGCGCTGAATTCTTCAACATAGAATTTGAGATAATGTGGAGAGTTTCTTCTTGTTCCAAATGACGTGTCCTCTGAGAATTTGCCTTTTAAATCTTCAATCCAGCAAGACATGTCCTGCTTAAACTATTATACGATATCGGGATAAGAACGCATTGATCAACACATTGTAGAAGAAACCTGAACCAGTTTGTCGCTCGTCTGTTGGCACACACCATTAAGCTCATAAACTTTTTCCTCGACTGTTTTGAATTTCATCGTTAATTGCTGATCCAACAGACTCAGAGAATATTCAAGATCTTGTAAGGGAAGCTCTATAGCTTGGCTCGGCTCTTTCTGAGATGCAAAGTTATTCTCTTCGAGACGCTTTAAATTGATCGAAAACGACTCTTTTGAAAGCTATAAACGACAGATGAGCAAGTCACTGGCTGTGATTACATACCTTTTTATTAAGGCTTGAGACATAAGCTGCGAATTCAGCTTTTTTTATCTGAAGTTGGCCCAATTCGTTTTCAAGTTGTATTTTTTCTGCAGCGATTGGACCTGGTACTACTCCTTGGCTCTCCTGAGAAAGTAATATCTCTGCGTCTTTTCTTTTTAATTCATTCAGGAGGCAGCCTAGACGAACGAGTATTAATATCATAATCGAACGGAGCCCTTTCTAACCTTGAAGGGAGTCCTTAATTTCATCAAAGATCATTGTGATGTTTCGACATTCATCTTTGAGCTCGAAGAAGCCCCTATCTTCATTTTTTCCCTGAAGGTTCTTGTGGCTCCGCGAAAGCCTCTCAGTCATTGAGTTTTGAATTGCAACAGAAATAATTCGAAAAATAAGTTTAATTGAAAGCACTCTCTCATAAAAAATTGATTCATTAGCAATCAATTAATTCTCTCCTTAAAGTAGATCTAAAGCCCTCAAGGCAATTTTTTTCACCTCTCACTTTCTCTTAAACCAATAGCTTTACTCTCACAATACGTTAAGAAAACTGTTCTTGATATAATTGCGTTTGTTAAATTACAATCTATTCAATTGGAATAATATAATGAGCAGTACAAGCCAATAAGCATACAAAATCTCATCTGCAAGGTTTAATAATAAATTTTGTGAAATAGCATCCCCAAAAAAGTAGGAAGATGTTTGAACTTAGTAGTTTAATACAAAGTTTGTAAAAACTGATTAGATGGTTGACTTTCATGATGCAACAATACCTTTAATAAAGTAAGGTTCAGCGTGTGTCTAGATCACTTTTGAAGAAGGCTAATCATCAAGTCAGGGGTTCGAGACCTGTTGCCCGTTTGGGTAACATTCTGAAACACCTTATCGTCATAATCTTGCTCTGAACCGAAGGTTGGCGCTGCCGGATGTCTTTGGGTTCTCCTGACATAGGGAGTCACTGACCTGATTTTCGATATCTTTTGACGGGCTCCGTTAGTTTTCTTAACGACCTTTCGAGAAATAAGATCTTGAGAAATATCATTTGGGTGAGATGAGCAAAATTCAATATTTTCATCTAAATTAGTTCTTGAATTAGCTGCAGTATTTAGTGTTGAGGCGAAATGCGAAGGACACTGTGAAAATTGCTCTTTTTTAAATCCCGCTGTAAACGTTTTACCAAAATGCGAGTAATTCCTCTGATTTGAATCAAAAGAGGTAGATCCCTCCCAATTCTCAGAAGGATGAAACACTCGTCTTCTCATTCTCTGAGACTGGGAAGCTTCAGTCATGACTTTGAACTGCCTTTCAGGTTGGAACTGCTTAGATTGAGGAATATCTTCGTTTAATTTTTTAGCACTTGCGTCATTTCTACGAGCAGTTCGATTGTTGTCCGGGCGAGGTGACTTAGAATTAGTTCTCACAGCACTTTGATCAAATGCCAGCTTTGCTTGTTCGTTTGTATATGACGGAGTAAAAAAGTTTACGGAAGTTACAGCCAATTGCTGAGGTTGATCTGCTTGTGTTACCTGGGTCCTGACGGCGGTTTTCTCAGGACTATCCATAGCCTTGGTAGTGTTAGTTGTGACCTTCCTGACTCGTATATCTCGCTGGCCATGCTGGCCATAAAATTGAGAGTGCAGAGGAAAATGACTGTATTGGTTAGGACGCTTGACTTGCACAGACTGTGGCCGCGAGTGAGACTTCTCAAAGATCTGATGGTGTTGTCGTTTGAACCCTGGCTCAATTAAAAATGCAAAACGAAGGAGCAAAGAGTTGATCGCGAATTTATCAGTGTAACTCTCTCCTTTGCATGGCAACTCGTCTGGATCGTAAAGGATTTTCTTCTTATCAAAGCAAACTTTTTTATAGCTTTCAATTAACTTGTTAATGTCATTATTCCTCGCGAAGATTGCCTTGTATTTCTCGATCATTATTTCTCTCTTCTTCTCGAAATCAATGTTGAAGCAGACCGGTTCTCCAGCCTTTCCTCTCTTTTTCGGACTGTTTTTATATATTTGAGATTGGAAGGTCGCCGTGAAAACATTTTGCTCCAAATCTTCAAGTACATCCAGATAGTCATTATTTCTTTGGGATGCAACTTCACAACTGATACAAATTGGGACTGTCTTGAATTTAGTATTATCAGTTTCACTGAATTTGGTGGATGTGGCATTAAATTGATCCTTTATCGCATAAGCCGTTTCATATGACGACGGACAAAAGCGAGAAGAGGCCACTGAATTTCTTCTATACCCAGCATCCTCAGATTTCCTTCAACAAGTTATTCGATGATTCATTAATTATTTTACTCTGCATTTAGCGCGCTTGTCCCCAGTTCTGATTTCTTTCTTATGATAAACATGTTATTATTGCCATTTCTACACATAATAGTTGTGTTAGAGAGTCAAAAACACAATTTCTTTATACAATTTATCATTTTCGTTGACGATAGGGCTGAGATCTTTGTCATGAGGGTCAGTCTCGATCCTCTGCTCTTTTTTTTGACTTTGAAAATATTGCTGTGGGTTCTCAATTGCTGCGAGTTTTTCTCTCAACGTATCTTGAAAATGCTTTCTTGATACTTCTACCAGCCATTTCCCTTGCATTGCGATAACCGGAACCTATGTCATGTATTTCATGCAACTGTTAGTCGTCTCTAAGCATCAATCAAGCCATACGTTGAGGTATTTGTTTGTATTATAAGCTTTTTTAAGGTCATCGATCTTTTGTTGCATCTCCAGCAGCTGAAATAGTTTAAGAAAGACTTTCGAAACTGATTTAATAGTGCCGTCTGCCGAGTAATTATTGTATACGAAAGACGGGAACATTTTCTGCATGAGAGAATAGGATGTTTCTTGGAACGTGCTGATAATTATTGGAAATGAGCCTAGAACCAGTGCGTAATTGTTACATGATTTGAATAGTATCGAAATTTCGCAGTGTGAAAATGAACTCGAGGAACTCGTTCTCCTTAGAGATCCTTGTCTTTTCTTCTCGCCTCAGATTAATAACCAATCCCATGAATTCCTTTTTCGAAGAATTAATTTCAGCAAGATTGGCTGTCGCGAGCTTATCAAGGTGCTTCTGGGCTGTCTGGGTCAGCTCAGCGGCAGAGCTTACTCGTTCGTTGATTAGATTGAAAATTTCTTGCATGAGTCGCCTCACTTAAATAAAGGGTTTTCCCATTTAATTAACTTTAGATAAAATTAATCTCGTATTTTGATACTTTTAATCACTAATAATTTTACTTAGTGAGGCAAGAGCTTCATTTCACCAACTCTATTCATATTAATCTTTGATATTTTCTAAATCAAAAGTAGAAAGTTTATGTTACTTCATTTAACGATGATTCAGTACGAATTCATCACAAAAACGAGGCTGCGAGCTGTTATAGCATTTCTCTAGACAATCATACTTCCAACATGTGGTTTCTCTTCATACAGAAGGTCTTTCACTAGTAAATTCTTTGGATATCTCCTTCAAAGCTGATTTAATGAGTGTAGTAGTTTTTTTATAAAGGTCCGTTGGAAGAAAAATAATTCAGGTGGCAGTACTTAGTTAAGTTAAGTTTAATTCATAGTTTTACGTGTTGAACAAATTGACGGTAACTCTAATATCAATAATAAGCATTTATTGTAAACAATTAAAAACTGCGTTACGCAGGCAATATATATATATCAGGACTTATTAATTATCATCACTCTTACTTTCCTCATCCTGTTGTCGAAGCGCATCCTTTTGCACTTTCACTTGTTCTGGCAAATCTTCTAATATTCTCGACTTTTTATAGACATATACCCCCAAGAAACCTGCCTCAGAAAGTTGCTCGCACAGAGATATCATCTTTTCAAAATCATCTTTTTCTTTCTTTATTTGTTCCTCTTCAGCATGTTTTGACTCGTCCGTGTGTTCCATAGCATCCGGGCTCTTCTTGGAATCTTTTTCAGCCTTCACTTTCTTTCGTACGTTCACCGAAAATTTTTTATCAAACGTCTTTGGACAGTGCTTTCCGAGTCTCACCAACGCTTGGTTTGGACATTCATCTAGATGCATTCGAGAAAAACTGTGAGATATTGTTAAACAAGAGAATATGGAATACCATCTAATAGCATGTCACAAAGTTCTTTCTTGAGAAAATCGACTTCTTTATCTGTTAGTTTGATGTTTGGATCTTCTTCTACTGTATGCTGAGCCCTTATTGCATCCAGAGATTTCTCGACATGATGAGCCGAAGCGATCTTAGTCAGTTTGGAGTACGGATCTTGTTGTTCATCCAGCGAATCCAACCACGGGTCTCGAAATTCATTCTCTTTTTCTTTATTGAACACAAAATACCCATCCTTATTGATCTTCCCCATCTCGCGCTCTTCTTTCATACTGAAAGGCTCCATTTGATATCCAAAAAATTCCAAACTGTTTCAAGGCAATGGTGAGAGATGAAACTTGAAAAGATATGATTACTTCTTAATTTGGTCTTGGGCATGCTCGTCCTCTTTTTCAATTTCTTTTATTGCTTGTACATGGTTTCGAAAGTATTCTAATTATTCTGGAGTTAGTCACCGCACAAGTGAAGAGAAATAATACCATCTTGATTATCGGCAATATTGCCATCAACAATATGATACTGTTGTGCGCGTAGAATGCTTCGCGCACGTCTGGCTTGATCAGCGTCCATGAATAAGAGATCTTAGAGGATTAAAGTAGGAATTTTATTTAAAAGAACAATTGATAGTATAACACTAAGCTGATTTTGATTTATCAGAGCAAATTGTTAACGACTCTCATAATTTGATAGCTGCGATTATAATAAGATTCTTTTTTATAATGTTTAAGGACATTTCAAAATGGAAAAATATAGGAAAAATAGCGCTTGACTGTACTACAATGCGTCCTATAGGAACTATTCGCATGAAGCTATTAGAAAGGGATTCCTTTTTTTCTCCCATTATAAGTTTTAAACATAAAAATTTACTTAACTGTATGGAGATTCTCCTTAAGATATTAATACACCAAAAGTAATTATCTAAATGTGTATTTATGGTCTTCTTTTGCTTTTCCGATCCTATTATTCGCCTCTGTTCAGACATTCAAGTGGAAACTATTTAAATCCAAAAAGCGATTCGGTTAACGCCATTTTCTATCTTGAAAGGTATATAAATTTCCTTGTTGCAGGAGGAAGCTCAAAGGCATAATACTAGCAACTTACTTTGGTTATACCAGGAGGAATTTAAGAGGTGAACTCGGATTTGAGGTATGCAGGTGACTTCAGTTTAACAAAATCAACGATGTTGTGGATTAACAAAAAAAAAAGACTATTTGAGAAATAGATCGACATACACTACTTTATCAAATCGAAATAAATTAAATCGGCACAATACCTTATGGTGAAAGATTAGATAATCCTCTCTTGTGAAGTTTTGATGGATTGCTTTGAGCGTGCAAATAAATCCGGGTTGACGAACGAAACATGTGTGACAATATTGTACTAAGCATAATTCACATCAGCGCTATTTTCTAGACATTTTTTCTGATTACCACATGAGCCTCGTCATCATCTTCTTCATCAACGGTAATGTCCGCATCAGTGTACAAGAAAGTGGTTTTTCTCTTCTTATTTTGCTAAAATAAAAAAAAAAATTAATTCACATTAATCTATTCAATAAAGGAATAGTGTCTACCCGAAAATTGTCTTCTGACAATTTCGTACTGAGCTCTCTTCTTTCAGCTTCACTCCTGTCCAACAATGCCTTGATCGTTGCATTTTCTCCGGTTTTTTCGTTTATTTTCTTCAGAAAATCATAAGAGAAAAATAGTGGCGAAACGAGTTCCAGTGGGTTTTGATTATACTACAACAATGTAATACAATCAATATAGATAGAATTTGAGCTTGTTACTTTATTAGATGATTCAAGGGTGGCACCAGCATCCAATAGCTTTTGGAAGCCTTCTAAGTTTTGAGCAAATATTGCAATGTGCAATGGAGTTTCACTGTGCTATTTTTCAGAAATATCAGACACTTACTCTTATACCCAGGAATTTGATTACAAAATCAGTGCCATTGATAAGCTGCTTTGCATAAGGCTGTCTGAGAAGATAGTCGATCACCTCAGTTTTCTTGTAAAATATAGCCGTGTGTAGTGGATTCCAGCCGTACTAAATGATAGAGAGATTAGATACTGGCAATGACTTTTAATATTACATCCGAAAGTCTGGCGGAAATGACTTGCTCTGCTGTAAAATGCTTCAACTGATCCAGATTTGAGTCAACGATACTCGAGTATAACTTTTCAGAGATGGCTTTAGCCTTAGAGTCCGCTTTTTGCTTTTTAGGTTTGGAATAGATGAGCTTGCCAGAACTCGCTTTCTCAGCAGCCGGTCCAGATGTTTTCGCAGTTGACATTTTAGTCTGCATTCGCAAATTCTGAATTCTTAGTTTATTAGTTTTTATTGAAAAAGCACTAAATTTATCGAAGGTTTTGACATTAAGCAGTTATAAGAATATTCAACCCGATTCAAAAAGAAGTGAGAGCTCTAATGCTCAATGGATTCTTGAAAACTGCTTGTTTCTTAAGGAATTCAGGCTATACTAAAACAAAACTCAAAGCTTTAAGTAGTTTTTTTCTTCACAACAAACTAACTCTCAAATTTTTGAAAAAAAAAAATTTTAAAATTTAACCGGGAAAGAACAAGTTTAAATTCAGAAAACCCAACTTTTAAGCAACTAAATGATTATAATAGTTAATAATTAGGGTTCTCTTCACTTTCCCAAGTCCTCAAAAAACCTGACAAATTCTCTGCCCTCATGATCCATTTTGACAGGAAAATGATTTATTAAATTTGAGAAGTTTGAGCTGAGTTCAAAATTAGGAATTCCTGATCTCATTCCTATTTTTGACTAAAATAACTACCTCTCTCTGACGTGTGAAGCACCCAACAACTTTAATAAACTAAAGAAGGAGGATTAAATCAGTGTAAATTTCATTAAAGGCTGAAAATGAAATCTATTGCTTGCCGACTGGTTAGATTTTCGCGGAGGGATTCATCTTCTGGGGGTAATAAGGCTCGCTTTGATCCCCTATCTGAAGACCAATTAACTCTCAAGCGAGGAATAACGAAAAGTTTTCAAAGCAGACTTCTTGAGCCATTTTCAAACTCCCAAGCATGCGAAGTATCCTAAGAGTGTTTATCAAACTGTTGCATCCAAAACTCCTGCCAACCAAGTGAACTCTGCCAGAGGTCTCCATCCACACTCTGAATATTCCTTGTTGCTTTCTTAGCATGCATATTCTTATTTATTCTTACCCTCGTTCTCGGTTTTATGAAGAAGAGAAGAAAGCGACGTCCAACAAGTGTGAGAGTAATCGTCAGTTCGCCCCTGAACCTCGTCAATAATTTTGGGAGCGCCACTTTGAATTTATCGAACTCCCAAATTGTAAATGACTCAACTGCTGTGATGAATAATAACAGTTCATTTGGAACATCTGGGGGGGCTCTCCCTGTCTTTAATGCTGGGAGCAACTCGAAAGCTGTTATTGATAGCAGCATACAGAATAACGAGAGCAACATTAGAGCGATAATAGTTGCTAATAGCCCCAATGCTGATATTCCAAATAGCGGCACTTTGAGAGATGTGCTCAGTGAGAACAGTGAAGTTGATTATGATTTAACAGAAAGATCTGATACTTTTCCAAGTGCTGAGTACATCAGCGCAGAACAAGCTGGAAAGCAGGTGGTTTTGGGGTTGCCTGCTGGTGAAACTGCTCTCCCAGTAACGAGTCAGCAGGATTCTTCAATTAATCAATTGCCGGGTCAACTACCAACCGTAAGAGAGAAGAGAATGAAATCAATTGATACTACTCAAATTGGATATGGAAACGATCCTTGTTTAGGTGAGCCCCATCAAGCAAAATCCGATCAAGGTGAAACCGGTAAAATAGACCATGAATAAATGAAAATAAGTTTTGAATTTAGATTGTACAAAGTTTAGCTTAGTTTCCATCAGCCATTTCTTGAGCATCCATAGCTTAAGTCAGAAATACGAGGGTTTTTTTGTTAATTGTAAAAAGAGTATCCTTAGCACCAAAAAATTGTCTATTATTGTGTTTGCAGCATCCATTCAATTCTGTTTCTTAAAGCGTTTAAATAGAGCCCAAAATGCTGATTCATACACAAAAGAAAATGTAATGGTGAGCTAGTATCGATTCTCAGTAGGTGACGAAATGATGTATATCAAGGTTGATTATGAACTAAGTTGATTTCTATTCCTTCTCATCGACCTTTGTAGACTGTCTCACTCTGGTACAGACAATCTATTCGAATCATTCACCTTTTAAGATAGCTTATATTACTGATTTTTAACGGCTTCTGTCAAAGAATACATTCAAAAGAATTTATTAAATTAATACGAAGGATGATGAAAGAGACATTTGATTCACTTCCTTCATTTTCCGAAGACCAATTTTCTATGGATGATCCACTTGGTGAAGCAGTGATTCAATCTATTCGTGACCCAATTTGTTTAAACATCCCAAATATTTATTGTCGGCAACCTCCAGGTGAATGCAAGATGTGCTCACAAATATACTGCTCTCTATGCCTACAGCTGCTATCAAAAAACGGCGCAAAATGTCCAAACTGCCTGGAGCATCTCGAAGTCGGTAAAGTAAACGAGTACCTCAAGAATATTCTAACGGGCTTGAGCCTTCACTGTCATTTTCAATCCAATGGTTGCAGCGTATCCTTACCGATTAAAGACTTAATCAAGCATGAATCTATTTGTCAATATGAGTCAATAAAATGTCCAATTGGTTGCGAGAAAGAAGTGTTGAAAAAATTTATGAAGGAGCACACTGAGAATGAGTGCCCGAAGCAAATAATTCAATGTAGATTCCAGCCTTGCCCGGTGAAACTGCAGAGATCTCAAATTTTGCATCATGAGAATGGGTGCAAATACAAAGAAGACTTTTTCATTAGACAAGGTAACATTGGTAATGATCAAGATGTCGACGACGATGCCGAAGGCGAAGAAGGAGAGGAGGAGAAATGTTGTTCATGCTTTAATAATAATTCTTCGTCACGGACTAACAGGGACTCCCCCACGAATATTTCCAACCAAGCGAAACCAAAATATTCTCCGCTGAGAAATATGTCGAACCTTTATTCAGAGAATGCAAATCAAATGTGGGGTCTTCCGCCTACAACACTAGTGAAATGTAAAAACTTTGGTTGCTATTATACTGGGCCTGAAGAGACTATGGGAGCTCATTTAGTGGTGTGCTATTATAAAGTGTCTAGCTGTAAATACAGTACACAAGGGTGTAGTTACAAGAGCGACAGCCTTAATTTAGTCCTTCATGAAAGCAAATGCAAATACAAGAAGTGTGACCAACACGATGCGCAGCATGGAAGACCAGACCCATTGTCTTCTATTTCGAAGAATCCTCCTTCAATGATTCGAATGAACAAGGAAAATAACGAGAGAACTGGCAACAGAATAGAAATAGAGTACATTTGGGATCACTTTCATTCCGAGTTCTAATACAATTCGGAAAATTTTGTCAATATAGCTAACTCGTCATGATATAACAGCTAAGAAGAAGCTTTTTTTTTTTCGACTTCCCAACATTGAAGAGTCATAAACTACTTACTCATCATACTTATATAGTGTCACAATTAAGTTACTTTTCACATACTTATCCAAAACCTCAAGCACTTCATCAACTGACTCAATAATATATATAAGTTCTCATTCGAACCAAAACAAAATTGTGCTGATTAAAAGGATTAACAGTAGGAATCAATAGATAGTTAAGGATTTTTAGTTCGACATAGGAACATGGCCTCCAAATTCGCATATAACAGGCAATTTCGAAGGAAATGTTCCAAAAATGGAAATTTCCAGAAATGCGGGATTCAATTGTGAGTATCTGTATTTAAAATAAAGGGAACTCGATACTACCTGAGGCCTAACTTCTTATAAATTATGCAATAGACGTAATTATGCCAAATATTTCTAATTTTATTTTGACTACCAGCAATAGAGCCACGCATCTTCTTTTTTTTTTTAATGATTTGTTCTTCAAATGCTGGATTCTGCTGTGTCCGAACATGATTCAGAGGATCGTGTATCCCAGAATTGAGGGTTTTAAATACTTCAGACCTCGAATATTTATCATAACTCTCTTGATCACCCGAGGCTCAAGTTTTCTTTAATTTTTTTAATTTAGGAGGTTCCAAATTTATATTTGGAATAACCAAAATTAGTTAAAAGAAAATACATGAATAGATTTAAACAAGGCAAAGCTTCAGAATTTCAAGTTTACGAAGAAGAGTTGCAAGAAACTGACCTTTACAACTCTTTTGAGGTACCCTTCTTGAGTTTCAAAGTCTTATTCGGCAACCGAAATAGTTTCAAGTGATGTATTGTATCCAAGAAAATGATTCTGAGAACTTGAAAAAGCTCAAAGTTGGAAGCAAGAATGTGAATTTTCTGATGGAATTCCCAGATAACGACTTGGATAAGAGTTTGAGTCCACTTATGCTTGCAGCAGCTTTGGGACATGAGGAATGCCTCAAAATGCTGCTTGACAATCCGACCATTGATGTTGATATTCCGTCCGAGAATAAACGTTATACTGCACTTGCATTTGCGTGTTTGACGGGAAACTATGACATTGCCAAGATGCTTTTGGAGAAAGACCCCGAAGTCAACCGACCGACAAGATTGAACGAAACGCCTCTCGTTCTATCTTTAAACCGCTTAAAGCAAGAGAAAAATCTCTTTGAGAACAGAAAAATAGCTTTTAAGATTGCCGATTTATTGTTGGTTTATGGAGCCGATATAAATTGGATAGTTGATAAAACTAAGGGTTATACGCTGCTTATGCAACTGTGTGCTGAAAATACGAGGATGACTGAGCATCAGAAGGAAGCGAATTTAGAGGCGATAAAATTTTTGATTGATAGAGGAGCAAACAGAGAAATCAGATGCATGGAGAATAAGACGTATTTGGAACTTGCAGAGCAAAATCCAAATTATGAAGAAATAGTTTCACATGTGAAATCGATTAATGGGACGGGAAGTCCAGGATTAAGCGCAAGACATCGGAGCCGAGCGAGGAGCGTATCAGTAGATAAAAAGAAAATTCAACTTGAACTTGACAAAGAAAGGAAAAAGTGTGAAACTGTATCGAAACTTAAATAGTTTATCTTGCTGCAAAATCTAAATTATTGTTTTTTTGGGAGGAACAGTTGAAATACTGTTAATTTGCACTCATTTTATAATTGCATACGACATCCACAGGTTGTGTTACGTATTTTACATATTTTTTTTCATTTGTTCCTAATTTTAAGTCTAAAAGAAAGCTGGTTCTTGTAAGGAAATTAGAAGTGGGCAAGATGAGATGAGTGAGGAAAGCCCAATATATGCTTGAAAACAATTCTTTATACTGAAAAGAGAAGGAAAGCTCTGTGCAAATTTAGTAGCCCTTTGTAATAATTTTGGGTGAAAAGTATACAACATTAGTAAGGAAGCAGCATTCACTGAGAGTTACCCTCTGAAATTTTTGCACAACTTAAATCACTTACTTCTGCTCACTTCTCTGAGAGTCTAAATTGCTGTCATGGACATAGCAATCTACTATTTTGACCTTTTTGATGTTAAAGCTACTTTCAAGTAGTATATTTAATGGCAATAAGTGTATCGAATTAATTCAAAGTGAGCCTTACTAATTTTAACACTGCGAATGATTAAGTTTCAGAATGTTAAATTTATAATTATTTGTTTCGTAGTTGAATTTGAATCTAATGACCCGAAACAGCAAATAATGAAATTGTAAAGGTGATAAAGCTTAATAATCTTGCATTTCAATCACGGTAAGGGTATCCAAAACGAACTCTGTTTCTTGAATCTGTGATCCAAGTTCTTCCTTATCATAAAAATAGTTTTCTAAGTATGGTTGTTTTAGTTGGAAGTTTAGCTTCTGCATCTGGTAATGGTAACAAGTTTTGCTAAATTATGAAAAAGGAGATAAATTATTAGACATCAGACAATAACTTTAAACTGTCCTGGAGGAGCACAAGCGCCTGATACAATTTAACAAAATTCAAAAATTGTGAAAAAAAGCATCTACCTCAACAGTAGATATAATTTGATTGAGGATGAGAGAGAGAGAAAAAAAATTCTCATAGAAAATCATTCGAAAATTCAATTGAATATCTGAAAAGAATGAATTCATATCAAGCTTGATAATGCATACATGAATTTATTGTGAAAGCTGTTTCAAACTCTCCTTCGATAAATGCTTAGAAGAAATTAGAAAGAGTCTACAAAGTATTTTAACTATTTTACCTCGTCTTCTGCACTGCTGCTAACAATAATAAAAAATTCCTTTTCCCAATAGGTAGCTCTTTTTTTCGAGATAAGTTAATGAATTGTATGTTACTACGATAGCTAATTTTTTAAGTATAAAATGTCACTCGAACCTAACCACAGAATTTTTCCCTTACACTCAATTATAATTCATGCAAAATTGTGGCTCTCATAAAAGTATTCAATTATATAAGATCTGTGATATCTTCAACCATTGATGAAACAAGATAACTATGAATTTAACATCAGCAGCTCGCTTATCATTTGCTGCGAGTTTGATATGAAACGTATAATTGAACAAAAACTCTTTTTTTTTTGTTTCTTCCTCTCTCTCTGAAAAAGAAGAGACAGACTTTCATTACGAGTCTGTTCCTCTACATAAGCTTCTGTTTAAGAAGTTTATAGATGGGATTATTCTTATCAGTTCCCGAGGTTGCTACGGTCTTTGCTGTCTGCTGAGGAAAAATAGCTTTGGAGTATTTCATCTGCTTATTCGCAGTCGTTGCATTTTTCACCGTTGTTTTATTCGCTGAATTCTCCCTCGACATCTTTGCTGGATCACGCTCCGTTGTCGGACTGCTAAACTTCTTAGGAGTCGCACCTTTGAGTTTCGGACTCAACAGCGCTCTCAACACCGAATTTGAATAGTCGTCAGCAAACGATGGATTGGAAGAGTTGCTTCTCTGACCTGGAACCTCAATTTTGGTCTTGCTCACATTCGTCGTCATCATGGTAGTTGAGCTTTGCTGCAACTTCGAACTCGAAAAGCTTGGTTGATTCTTAAAGTGTCCCCGATTGTTCGAACGAGAAGAGCGCAATCTTTCAACACTTTGATTAACAGCTTTTCGCTTTCTCTCTTCCAATTTCTCCTGAGTTAGAGCGTAATCTAAATCACTCTGAGATGTCGCAGTCTTTGTCCTCATATGTGCTTTTTTCATCGCGACCTTCTTTTGCGGAGTAGGTGATGAATTTTCCTTCGTCGGAGCCTTGTCACAAATACTCCAAAGATCAATCTCTTCACATGGAGTGTAGATCTTTGTGGAATTAATGCTGGGATTCACGGAGCTGAGGACTCTGGAATTTCTCTTAGAGCTAATTTTCGAACTTGCTGCTGATTTTTGGTCTGGTGAGTGAAGAGTGCTAACGCTTATTGGAGTTGACGGTCTTGAAACTTTCGAGACTGAGCTTGATTTGGTTGTTGTGCTTGTTGTAGTAGGCTTGGATTTAGGTTTTTCTAGCAGAATGTTTTCATGAAGCTTTGGAGGCAATCCTCTCAAGGTTTGCAGGAGCTTTGGTGAAGCCAGCATCAAAATATTATTTTCTTTGGTATTATTGCTAAAGGTAGGGCTTTTGACTTTTGAAAATTGGAATAAGTTTGCGACTATGGGATCTGACTTCTTGAGAGAAGAAGAAAAACTCTGTTTTTTCGAATGAGATGTGGACTTTGGGGATGGACCTCTTGAATTTTTTCCGGACTGCTGGTTGAAAAAATTTTCTCTAAGTGCATTTTTTTCTTTAGAGCCATTTGGAGTTTTGATTGGCATCTGCACGTTTAAGTTTTCTTTCTCCTGCTTCTCTTGAGTTTCTGGCATTAGATATCATGATTGGAATGAAATGTAAAAAAGAACGTACCTGGCTGATTCTCTTCGGCCTCAGTGGGCAGGTAATCCTTAAACATGTCATCAAGCCGTTCGTCTGAGATGGTCTTTTCGAGATCTGAGACATCCAGCCCTCCAAAGTACTTGGTAGGATCAAACAAATTGTTGTTTAGAAGATAGTTCTGCTTCTGAACTATGCTTTCGAGGTCCTTTCCGCCACGATGGAATGCGTGGTCACGCAATCTATTTTGTGCCTCTGATAGGGGGACTCCTTCGATTTTCTCGGACTGATCACAAAGGAAATCTCTGATAAATTCTATTGGCACTTCGCCTGTTGTAGTCAAATCACGAATCTCGTCGGCTTCTGCACAAGAAGAAGATAAATTGAGCTTGTAAATTAACTATCAGATCGTACTTGATGATTCTATTAAATTTCCTTCATGGGAAGGCCTCTCCATTGTCGTCCCTGATGTTTGATATCTAAGTATGAGATTCGTTAAAATTTTTATGTTTTTTAATTAATATTTCGCGCGTCAAGTCAATTGTCAGTTGTAGAAATTAATTGGTTCATTTAACGATCAAATTTTTACGAGGAAAAAACCATGAATTAGTTGGAAATACTGCTAAGATGAGAAAAATGATTAAACAATTGAACTAATTATCTAAGCTATCGTAGATTAATTACAGGATTAGTCATCCCATATAGGCAGCAAAAATGTCTCATCCACAAGCAGCTATTACCTCGCCTGTTTGATCATTGTATTTTATTTGAATATATTTCTGTACTTTGCTCCTGAGTGGCGACATGGGAAGCTTTTATTTCATTTTAAGTAAATCATCTAAATAACCAGGATGAGCTTTTTGTTTTATCAAAAAAGACACATTCACTCAGAAAATAACTATTTCATGGTGAGATTGAAAAGCAAATATATTGTGATCCAGATAACATTTAATATGATTGGAACCTTGGGGAACAATTTGCGAGGAATTCAAAACAATTATCGTTGTGAATTAAAAACTAGGACAAAAAAAGAGATAGTAGTGTAAGATTAACACAAACACAGAGTGAGATCAATGGTGAAGTTGTTTCATACTTCTCCCTTCGATCAAAAGAGTTTCGGTTAGTCAATTTCCAATGCTGACTGCCAAAGCATTATTTTGCCTCGAAGAGCCTGAAGAATCCTCATAGTTTCTGCATTTTCTGGTGCCTCTTCCTCTTCTTCACTGAGTTCTAACACTGATAAAGCCTCATCAAATGCACCAGATGCAATGGCGATCGCTTGTTTTACATTCTCATTTTTTCGACAAGGAATGCAGAGTAATTCAGCCCTAGGTCAAGTCTCTGTAAATTTTTATAGGCTTTTTCAAGTGCCAACCTGTAGCTTTTATCAGCGACATCGCTAAGAATATTGTAATAAAAATACAATGATCTCCAGGTATTGCATGCGGATACTCCATCATATATTGACAATGTGTGAATGTGTTGAACGAAACTGTAAATTGAATATTTCATCCTCAAGAGTTATTGCTGGATTGTCAAGAAGAGTTGATAAAATTCAAAATGTTAACACTTAATAACTGATATTCATTTATAATCTTGACTTCTTCCTTCAGAAGTAGAGAGAGATAATCTCTCGGACATGTCTCTTTCTCATTTCGAAGGACATCCAGCGAGGTTCTTGGAGCGGAAAAAAGGTTTCGAAAGACGACATTAAAAAGATTTTTCCCTTCAGTGTCGAGATAGCTTTTGGATTCGAGCAACCTTTTTGATATATTCCAACATTTCAGAAAATTTCTTCATCTCCTCTGAGACATGAGCTAAAAAGATTAGTTCTTCGTAGGAGAGAGAGAGTCATCAAGTGATTTGATTTCTTTCTTGCTGCTTTCCATTGATTCCTAATGATTTTATGGTTTAATTTCTGATAAAATAAAAGAATATTATTGAAATAAATTACAAGAAATTCAGTCATAATTTTGTGTGTTTTGTGAAAGAGATCTCCACGACGTTTAACGACTTTGTTTTGTTCGCACAGTGTGTGTTATTTTTAATTCTTTTGTAAAACAGCTGAATGTATTCACAGAAAGTCGCGCAGATTCACTTTTCGTTCAGTTAACCTTTAGAAGGTACGAATAAATTTGATGTATTTAACATTCTTCTCTTCCAATCCTGCATGGTTGTTTTTTTAAATTTTTTTTTTTCATGAAGAAAAACTGCTTTCGTTAATGCATTGTTTAATAAAGTTAGTTGAGACACCATTTTGCATACAAAGGGATTGTGTCAGATCCATACAAGAGAGGAGGTTTAAAAATTATCTGAAAATAATAGGCATGAAAGAAATCCTAATCCACTTTATTACTCATTGTGAACTCTCTTTTTTCGTTTATCAGACTCTCCTTGTTAGGTTCTTGGCGCGCTTTATTTCATTTAAAATTCTTCATTTCTTACTGATATACTCAGATATTTTGCAGGTAATTTTTAACGGGTATTTTAATTTGAATCTCCTTACTCAGCAGACACATAGTGAATTTATCTAATTTTCTGCATTATGGAGGACATGAATTTGGTGCTTGAACCAGTCGATTTCAACAAAATTCGAGAGAAAGGAAGAGCTCACAGAAGGACGCAATCAAGCACTGCGTTTGATATGAGCCATATCATCAAGCCCAACCAAAATAATCCTGAAGTGATCAAAGGAATCGCAGAAACATACCTCATTCCTGACGCCAACAATACCCAGCGTCTGGTTCAGGCTACAAACGACAAGCAAGAAGAGAAGCAGATTATCGTTGAAGATATCTTAGAGATTCCTCAATCGTCATGGATTGTCCCTTCACGCCCTTCAGCTAACAATCCCATGAATTTCCTGAAAAAAAGGAATTTATCGTGTGGTGGATCAATGAATGGCAATACTGGTTCGTCACGACTTATTGACTTTAAGTCCGATTACAGTACGTTGAACGATATAATAGGACTTAATGTAATAGTTGAGAGAAAAAATTCCGTTGATAGCAACGAGCATGAAACAAAATCAGACGAGACAGGGAACCATACTCGAAATAGTAGCTTGACCGTGACGGACAGCAAACCGCCACTGCATACATCATCTACGAAACGGGAACCAAAGCCTTCGAATTTTAGAGATAAAACTCCAAATACAGCTCCGAGTAACCAAGAACAATCGACTCAAAACACAAAACCTACAGGTAGCTCTAATCAATTGGAAACTCCAACAATTACAGCAGATTTCCAAATGTTTCTGCAGAAATCAGCAAAGGCGAGTACGTTAGGCAAGGTAAAATTAACGCCGCATAAATCTATGAAAAAACTCTACGATAATTCTAAGAATAAGGTTGAGCAAAGTGAGCAAGTCGACGATGCTGCAGGAAAGTCTACTAAAGCTCAATCAACCCATTTTACTTTTGATCCATGGAAAAATAATATCGCCTATGTACGAGACAGGTCAACTTCGAAAAGCGCGACACCAAATCATGTAAGGGCACCTGATTTGGGGTCAGCGAATCAAAAGAAAAGAGAATTTTTAAACAAATCATCGATTCAAGGATCAGCTTCAGTGAAGTCCTTGACCACGCCATTTAACATGGCGAAAAAGATATCTCCTGCTTCTGAGACGAACTTTCTGAAAACCGTTGGCAGGACCCGAAGGCCAGGGACATACTTGCTAGAAAAAGCGCTGACTAATAACTCTGAACCAACATTGCAGGATACTAGCACCACTCAGAAAAGCTTCGAGAAGACTCCAGTCACCGACTCTTTTATTGATAAAACTCCTGTTAGTACGAAGAAAGGCTATATTGATTTCTCTCAAGTGATTGCCAACCCCTCATCAAAGCAGGTTCTTGAGAAGAAAATAGAGGGTCTTGAAAATAAAATTGATGTACTTCTCGAAAGAAACTCGACTCTTGAGGATCAGACAAAGAGTTTGATAAGTTTGGTTGAAAAATTGTCGACTCAATGCGCTGATCTAATCCAAGTATTACAATTTGACTCTTCCTAATTTCATTTAATTTTTCTTTATCTTTCAAGTCCAATCAAGAGATGAATCTCAGAATACAGAAGCTGGAGAATGCAGATTTACACGCAACAAAGATGAGCGGAAGTATGAGTGAGAGAGAGCAAACAGCACAAATTTTAAAAGAAAACATCCCTAGCTTTATCCTAAGGAAAGACTGTTCAAACCAAAACTTGCTCAAGTAACTTGAAGTTTTCTTAACAACAAAGCTAATTTATCTGTGTAGCACAAGTGATGTATCTAATGCTGAATCCTCCCCTTTTCTCCATCACCCACAGGAACAGAAAGTTAAACAACCGTTCCCGACGCCATTTTCTGAGCGTGACGTGAATATTCCATCTGTGCAAGTTGGTAGATTGATATCTGAGAATGTGAAACAGTCAGAAAAGTTAGTTTATGAATACAAAAACGCTATCAGAGTAATCCCTTCAATGAATACATTGGCTGATGTAATGAATTTCATTCCATAGGAAAGACAGCAAAAGACCCAGCTGAAGAAGCATAGATGATGGATAGGTTATTGATGTACGTACATACTACAAGTCTTTCAAAATTGTTTATTCCTGCTCAATGATTGAGAATTATATATTAATGTTTTAAATGTTGAGATCCTGTGCTGCTGCTTGCTGCAGCAAGCAGCAGCCATTATGACAACCAATAAAAAATGAATACTGAATCATGATTTAGTAGACTCATCCACCCATGAATGATTTTTCTTTATATTGTTATAGATTCTACGGACTTGTGCATAATAAAAAGTCACGCAAATATTATTTCTGAGAAGATATTATCTGGCTTTTGCTACCCACGGGCTGCATAACCAATGGAAGCCTTTTTTCACGCATTCTTCCATCTAAGTGATGGTAATTTCTCAGTGAAAACCTAAGGCTTGGCAGCAAAGAAAAAATTGAACATACTAACATTATGGCCTACTTAATTATTGTGTATCTTCACTCCAATTGACACCTCAGCATAGTAACTCAATAACCTCATTTAAATTCGAATTCATTATATTTTGAGTTCATAAAACAGAAGAAATTTCTCCTCCGCTAATGAGACATCCCTTGATATCATCACCATTTTCTCATGAAAGTAAGGTTACCATCTTTTAATACTAAATACAAAGAGCTTCTTAATTGTATCATTTACAAAAATTGTCCAAATAAATTCTTCATTCTGATGAAGTTATCCTACCATAGCAATCCACAAAATTAGATTTGAAATATTAAATTCTCTTGTTTAATTTATCGTTGAGTTGCTGTAACGTAAATTTTTTCAAAAAATCAAAGAATCAATCTCTTCCGTAATAAACTTTAACAGATGGATCTTCATGAAAGCGAGCTCGCAATCCTAAGCTGGGTACATCACCTTATCTACCTAACATCATTAAACACCACACTTAACAGCTTAGGACCTTCCAATTGGGAAATATCGATTCGATTGCTGAACTATTTGATGGAGTTGGACTCGTCAAAGTGCTTTCGGAAATGTAACCTTTATCTCAATTCAAAATAAGTCTAACCGGCCACAGAGACCCTGAATTTTTCCAAATTCCAAGTTCAGAAGGACTATCTGAGAACTATGAGAACAGAAAAATGATAGATTTTAAAACAATCTTCACATTGCTTGAGAAATATTACGTGAAGGTAAACTATCTGAGATATTTCAAATTACTGATCTCTGCTCAGGTTTTAAACAAAGTATTCAGCAAGAACTGCGTCAACATTGAGCGTCTCGTCAGAAATAGAGATACGCAAGAACTTGGATTACTCGTAAAGAGGGATTGAAGAAAGTTTCTTTTAATAATGTTTTTTAGATTGAATTGATTCTGGGAGCTGCTGTGCTTGGTAAGAATAAAGAAAAACATATCAGTGCCATCCTCACGCTCGATGAAACTACTCAAACTGCACTTATGCTTTTGATCGAGAAGCTACTTGCTCGTCATACCACCCTTGATGATCAATCCGAAGAAGTCATGATAAAAGACCGCGATTTTAACGAGTACACTGCGTGTAATAGCCAACTGCGCCTCAGCCATGAGGATCAAGTGAAGCAAGCTAAATTGCTTGTGAAACTCGAAGAACTCGAGAAAGAGAACCAGTCGCTTAATCACAGAATTACAGAGTTGCAAGAGGAGAAGGTCACGTTTTTGAACAAGATAGATGGACTAGAAACTGAAATTTTCAAGAAAAATCATGAGATTAAGTTTTTAATCGAAAACCGAGACACAGTCTGACATTTTCTTTTTACCTTGGCTGATTAACATAATTGTGTAGACAGCTGAGAGAGAAGCTCAGAGTGAGTTAAAGGTCGAACTTGATTATAAAGAAAAGAAGATTACTGAGCTGAGCAAATTTATTTCCGAATTACGGATGCAGCAAGAAGCAAGTCTCTCAAAATTAAGAGTATCCCTTCCCTTTAGAACCCAAAAAGTTTAATCATTAATAATTTGTAACACTCAGGATGAGAATGAAAATTTGAAGAGGAAGGTGGCTCAAATGGCTAAATTAGAAACAAACCTTGCTTACTACAAGTCACAATTCGAAGAGCAGGTCCAAAATACAGCAAAAGTGCACGAATTAGAAACCACTCTTTCGGTAACAGAGGACAAGCTCAAAGAATGTGAAAAGACAAGAGACAGTCTTCAAGAGAAAGTGAAGAAATTTAAGACACTGCTTGAGGAGGAGAAGGAAAAGAATATCAAACTAGAAATCGATCTCACGCGAAAAACTGCTGAGGCAGAGACTTTCGAATCTGAGAAACAGAGACTCGAGTTAAACCTTGCAGATTATGAAGCTCGGCTCAGCGACGCTCACAAACAGATCGAACAACTACAATACGAAAGAGAAGAAACTGCGAGACTGCATACAAGCACAGAGCGTGCGATGGCTCAGATTGCTGCTGCTTCGGGAGCTGACTTTAACGACATGATTACTAATTTTGAGAGTCAAGCCCGTCCAAGTCAAGAAAAAGAGAATGACTGTCTGAAACAGGCGGTCCAAGACGAAGAGCTAGAAATTTTACAAAAAGAAAATAGCTTGCTCAAAACGCGATGCATACAAACCGAAAAAGACAACGAACTCCTCAGGAGTAGACTGGCAACAAGTGAAAGCCTGAAAAACTACGAGAAGATGACACAAGAAAACGAAAAACTCCGAGCTGACAATCAGAACTTAAGAATCACAGTGGATGCCACAAAGAAACAATGCTTTGAGCTCACGAAAGAACTTGCCGAGCTCAAGAAGGAGGTTCAAGGCTCTAAGAAAGAATCAATTGAGAGTCAGAAAACGCTAAATGAAAATCTTAACTTAAAAAATGTAAGTTCAAATTTGCAAAGCAACGATTTTAATAACGTATTTGCAACAAACAGAGATTAACCGAAGTTGAGGAAAAACTGAAGAAGGCTGGCATTGAACATGAGAGTCGAATCAAAGAATTAGAGGTTGGAGAGCTCGTTATGTCAACTTAGATTTAATTTCAAACTATAATAGGAGATTGCTAAATCAAAGACAGCAAAACTGGATGAGTTAGGAGCTAAAATTACTGACCTCGAACGCAAGAACCAGAAACTACAGGTAAAAACTAATAGTCTTAACTGGAGTTTAAGCTGTGATTTCAGGAGCAAAATGATAAAAAAGTAGCGGAAATCGAGAATATCGATAGCAATTGCCAAGCGATCTACAATGCAGATGAACTCGCCCAAAAGGAGGAAGAGTTGAAGATATTAGCAACAGCGATGCATGAACTCGTGATTCGAAACCAAGAGCTTGAGAAACTCCTCTCAGGAACACCAAAGAAGATGACAGAAAGAACTTCCTTCGCGAGAGGGATGCAACCTCTGACACTCTCTCGCAATAAATTCTATTGATTTGATATGTATTTTATTAAAATATAAATGGGATACCTAGAATAAAGCCTTTTTATTTTTTTGCATTCAGAACAAGCTCCATGTTAACTGTACACATCTTTCTGTGAAATTGAAATTGATCGAAAGCTCGCTAACTCGTTCGGGCATTTTCAAATGATTTGATTGACAAATCCAGAAATCAAATTTTACACGCTTTCCTCTAAGCATTCATCTCGCAAACCCCGATTATTTTGATATAAAATTGTATTTCTCTTGCTTAACATCTCAGATCCCGTGCAAAGAGAGCTGAGAGAGAAGAGAAATTGCCGAAAATTCAAGCTATGTACTGCGAAAAATCGAAAAAGAAAATTAATCTGATTTGTTAACTGAATAGTATTGATTGGACCAGTATGAGAGTTACTATCTGAACAAAAATTATCTTTCAAAATAATTTGCTGTTTGCGAAATGATCAACCTTGAGAGCTACGAAAAGGATATAAGCGAGAATATTGACTCTATTTACAAAGAAATCAAACTGCATGCGTCTGAGTCGTTTGATGACTGGAGCTCTCTTGTGACGATTTGCAGAAATAAATTACTTGGAATCATTGAATTTTTGAATTCTTATGAATACGAGATCTCTACGGCAGGAGGTTTGGCGCTCTTGGTCCATGGAGACTCTTTTTCGAAACTCAAAGAGAGATTTCATAACCTGGAAAGTTGGATAACTTCGAAGGAGAATTCAATTTATGAAGAGACTTGTCAATCGTTCGCGGAAAAAACAGTAGAAGATGAGGGAACTCTCGTTAGTACTAGCGATGATTCGATATGCCAAGGCGATGAGGAATCAATGGATGCAAGGTTCTCAATACCGGTTTTTACCCCGAAGAAAGCCAGTTTTTCACTTTACTGTGAAAAAGATGATCTACGAAAAGAAAATTCGGAGGATCAAAAAATGAAGAGGCAAGATTGTTGTAGGGAGAACTATCCAGGTCCGATTTCTACATGTTCCCTGGATGCGATAGCAACAAAGGGCGAGCATAATTTTACTTCAAAGCTCGGGTGTTGCTCTCAAATTAATCTTTCTGCAACGGTTATCTTCAACACCGAAGAAATATTAAAGGATACTCAAACGCAAGTTAGTCATGCACAGCAGATTTCAAAATGAAGATGCTGAGATATTTTGCATGGAGCGAGGATGATTCCTGGGTTGGATGAGCACTTTCTTTTGCTTAAACTATTAATTTCAACAAATTTGAGACGAATTCCAAGAAAGAAAAAAGTCAACACCACTTTCTCCATAGGTTGAGTGCTGCGTCTGTTTGCAAATCAAGAAGAGAGATATATATATTTATTATTCTATTTAATTAGTTTTCCTCCCTAATTGCTTGCTTATAAGTTTTAAGATTGGTTTTATCAATTAAGATTTTATGAGAAGGTATGCCGAAATATTTTTAAAATGGGCACAAACAATTATTGTTGTCATCATTATATTTTCATCCCTTGCATATCACAATTTCAAAAAAAAAAATGATATTTTTCGAACTCACATTTCATAGAATTTCATAGAAAAATTGGATCAACTCTAAAAAATTGAATGAATTCTGAGTATTTTACAGTGGTCTATAGATATACTCCCTTGTTGTGCTTAGTATGTATGTTGTTTCCATAAATTTATTATTCCGTATTTTTGGAGATCATTTGATGGCCATGTTTATATATATCTATCTCTTTCGAGCGACAAATATCTGGACTCCTTTATCCAGACATAAACGCTTTTTCAATTTCAAGTTTTTTTTTTTCCTCTTCTTCCAAAAATGTTGAATTATCCCTTGAATGTCTCTCTCACTTTGATTGATGAAAAAATAAAGATGAAGCAACATTTCACGGCTTCGCAATTCTAATTGCAGTTATTTCTGATTTCATAAAGCTGAGATTCCTTTGAATATGGACGAGATCGAGACAGAGTTTGGAGCGAACAGAATATAATACTCTCTATTGAAAAATTTACTTTTCTAACCACTTTACAGTTAGTCCACTCCCTGCTTCCCTACTCCTCAAAATACTCGTTAAAAAAAATGAAAAAACTTTCATTATCCATCCTACAATGATTTTTTAGACAGACCAAAGTGTGCCTGCTTCTGCTTATATCCTATGAAAATCGGCCAGTTTTCAAATTTGTAACTTTCTAATTTGAATCGAACATTTTTGAACAGAGAAATTGAATTTGAAATTAGTGGCAATGTACTGGCATCAAATTCATTAAAAGCCGCTGTGATTTAACGATTTGAATTTAATTCATATAATCGTGAATTAACAACTGTAGAAGCTTCCCAGCCTCTCGGAATCGGTATCTCTTTTCAAGGCTCCGACTTGCCCCCTCACCTTCCTTAAATGGAGCAAATGTACAATAGCAAGAAATTTTTGGAGAATTCTTCAGAGTTCTACACGTTTGGCCTTAAAACGAACAAATCTCAATACAAAGGCAGAACCAACGCTAAACACCAGTCTCTTCCCCTCAATGACACTCAGTTTGGCGCTGCTTGTTACACCACTAAGCCCTCTGCTAAAAACCCTCATTCATGGACAAACTTGGATATGGAATTTCCGATTCCGGATAAGTCCAGCAAAACGAAAGACAAATATTATACGATAAAAACCTACGATAACGAACCATACAGCTATAAAGGCCAAACGAAATGCAGAGACAGCAGCAACTACTCTCACAATCATTATAAACGCTGCTGTTCTACTTCTTCAACGCAGCCATCAAGTGAAGACTCCGAGGTGTTAAGAAGAAACGTTGAAGGGTATAAAGTTGTTCAAGGTGGCAATATCATCCATGACTCATTACTGAGTGACAGCGAGAGTGACTCCCAGAACGAAAAAAGCCAAGCTTCTAGTCCTAAAAGGTTCGCAACGGCAACAAGTAACCTTGGACCCAGCAGCAAAGAGATTTCTTTGCCCAGTTTCTTGAAAGACCTTTAAAGAGGAGACTTCTCTCGTCTCAACTTATCAGTAATAAAATTCAAACTACATATTAAACAAGGACTCAAAGAAAGTGATGGACTACTAAGACCATTAATATAAGCATAAATCAAATCTTCTTAAATCAATTATTCCCAAATCCCTCCAGGATAAGCAAAGGCCGTTGATGGAAGCAGAAGACATAAGTGTTTGGGATTTTTTTAGATTCTCTGTACTATTAGCATACCATCTTCATATGAGATGTTGTTTGTTAATAGTTTGATGAGTTTGCAAGCTCTTAGCAAAAGTTTGTCATTGCTAGAGGTTGCGAATGAATGTGAGAATCCATTTCCGATAACATTGAACTAAACTAAAATCTCCTTGGTCTATTGAATTATCTCCCAGAATGCGACAGAATTTAGATTTGAGTTAACTTATAATCGGAATTAGTAATTATATCAGAACAGCAATATAACAAATATCTGGCTTGAGAGACAATGAATGTAAGAATTCTCATTATTTGGTCATCTTTTCCATTCATCTTCCACTTGCTCCTGCCTGCCGAGCTAATGCTCTTCCTTATCTGTCGGGACTCTAACGCGTTATTGCTTTCTTAGTACCTTAACAAGCAGCAAAAGGACAAAGTCCAATATCTTAAATCAGTTCTGAACACGACTGACGACAATGCCACAATAGATTACCTGAAAAAGTCTGGCTGGGATGTTGATAAAGCCTGTGAGCTTTATTTCTCAAGCACTACTTCTAAAGAGACTACAAAAGTGAAGGGAACCAAGAAGCTTGAATCTACTTACAACTCCTATAAGGGTACTACTGGTTTCTTTGCCACCCCCTCAGCCATATTGTTTAGAACCTAGCGAAGAGAAAATAGGTATCGATGGTATCACCAAATTTTTGAGCGATCTGGGTGTTGATCCTCTTGATCCCGTGACACTCGTTATCTCATATCACTTCGATGCTAAAACAATGGTATTTTCATAACATACTGGCACATTATAGAACCTCAATCTTCCTTCTCTTAGGGCGAATACACTAAAGACGAATTTTATGCTGGCATGACAAAACTCAGGTAAAATTGTTCAGATTAAGTGCTAAAATGACACAATTTTGTTAAGAGCTGAAACTGCAAAGGATTTGCAAGGTCAACTTAAGACTCTGAAAGCGCAACTCGATGATCCAAAGATTTTCAAGGAAGTTTACAAATTTACATTCAACTTCGCTAAGGACCAAGGAAAAAGAAGTCTTAATTTCGATAACGCGAAAGGTAAATTATTTGCACGAATCATGTTAGAGGATTCACAATACCCATAGCCCTGTGGGAAATCTTGCTTGATAAAAAGTTCCCATTCTTGAAGAGCTGGCTTGAGTACCTTGATGTAACTATTAATAGTTGAATCGGACTGTGCTTATTCGATTTCTTTATGAAGGGCTTGAAAGAGCAAAATGACATTTCAAAAGACACCTGGAACATGCTCTTGGAATTCCATTTACTCACTAACGGAGACCTTTCGAAGTATGAAGACGATGGTAACCACGTTAAGCACTTAGCAAGGATCTGAATTGTTTTTTTAAGGTGCATGGCCTGTGATTATCGATGAATTCGTCAGTTGGTTGAAGGCAAAGGAGAAGAAATAAGCCTCGTTTGCGGCTTTCCAAGAAAAACAGCATGGGGTCGTCTAAAGACTGCCTGCATTCGAAGTGAAAAGAAAATGAATACATATTCCATTAGGTTTTGCAGACTGATATCCATATGATTAATTTCGAGAATTTATGTTGCATTTTGGCCAAGAAGAAAAAATCATTACATAATAAACACTCAAAATTGAATTAAGATATAGAAAGTATGATAGCTTTTGCAAAATTCACTCCCCCAAAAAGAATTTAGCCGAAGTACAATTATCTTAAATAAAACCGAGTCTGTGCATGCAGATAAATATTTTTTGAGAATCTAGGATGACGCTAGCAGCTCCCATTAAAATCACAATAAAGACTATGAATGGAGGGTCTGATGAGATATACCTCAAACCTGGCGATAAGGTTCCCCCATTTGACCTTTTCCGTTAACTTTTAACAACAGGTTGGAAGAATCAAAGAAATAATTCAGATCTTAAAAGGCCCCGATCCAGATTTCCAAAAATTAATACTAAAAGGGACCGAATTAAAGAACGACCAAGGTGTGGAATCACTTGAACTCAAAGAAGATGACTTTTTAGTTCTTCTTATCTATAAAAC
>ENA-UOUE01000380-UOUE01000380.1-compost-metagenome-genome-assembly--contig:-NODE-380-length-36077-cov-9.114000_pt1 | contig 36077 bp, 20 predicted proteins | sample MGYA00238146_ERZ747223 | MGnify/ENA primary metagenome ERZ747223 (study PRJEB28781, sample SAMN06268865) | compost metagenome | isolation source: single cell | place: USA: California, Emeryville, Joint...
AATAAATTCTTCACAGGAGTTCTGCATGGTGATATCTGGGTAGTTAAGGAAGCTACAGAGTTCTTCGATGAGACTGGCGATGTTATTGTTTTCGCAGCAAAAGAACTCGAATCATTCACCAAATCTGCAGTCAAAGCCACCGCAAAGGGCATTAAAAACGGGTACTATAATGTTTCAAACTATGCCACTAAGGCTGTAGAATGGGCAGCCTCTCAATGTGGTAATAAAGCAGTCACAGATGCCGCAATTTGTGGCACCACAGTCGTCACTGATGCTGCTAAATGCGGTGAGGATTATATCACCGATGCCGCAAAATGTGGCACAAGCATTGCTGCTGATGCTGCTAAATGCGGCACGAGTAGGTTCGCCGATGTTGCCACGTGTGGCACGGTAACAGATAGAAATTTTAAATGTGGAAAGAGATATGATGAGAGCAAGATTTATTGTGGAACGCAGGTCCTTTCAAGTATTAATTATCTTATTTGCCCAGAGTGCATCTTGACATTTTGGGACGCTTCCTGCCCATGCAAAGCAGCAAGAGGGTGCTATATGCCTAAAGAATGCACCTTTACTCCTGAGTGCAGTGTAACAAATTCATGCTCAATACCAAAATCATGTAGCTGGCCGAAGACGTGTTATATCCCGAAGACTTGCAGCATTGCAGAGAGTTGCTAAAAGCTACTTGATTATGTAAACTCCGAATACTAATCATCCCAAGAAACCTGAAGTAAAGATTAATGTTGGCAAATTTCCTTGGTTATTATGATCAATGAATTTATTGTATCGCTTCCATAAGTTTTCTACAAAGTGTAACAAATAAATATTGGAAGTTATTAAGCCGCATCTATTTACTTTTATCGCATTCAATTCATCACAGAATTCTCCAATCTGAATATTTCCCTCTAGTTGCTAAGTAATGAAGCAATATCATTTTTGCAGTTTTCTTCTACCTGTTTTGAATTGTTTTTCGGTGTAGCAAAATCCCTCATAATATAACTCGCTTTGAGTTGGAAACTACTAAAGGTAGCGAATATCTGCATATAGGACGTTAGAAATGGAATCAATACTTAAATAAAATTTGAAAATAAGTCCTTTTCTAAAGAATTTTCAAATTTATAGAAACCTTTTAAAGTCCATGACTGATTGCTTTAGTTGGAAGTTCAAGCTTCATAAATGAGGAACAGTAGGCAGAATCAATACTATCAAAATCGAAACACAACAAATTCCTTCTCAATCACAAAATCATAAATATTTTTCTATAAACAGTTGTTTCCTTCGTCTCCTTTCACAATCAGCAGTAAATGTTGTCTCTTTCTCATATAGTAGCAAAGATTTCTTGTATGGACTCGAAAGGAAGGGTAATTGATGTTTCATACCTCGGGAACTCAATGAGAGCAACCGGCAAGATCGATTCTGAAGATAGCTTGTTGGAGGGTGTATCCTTCGTAGATTGGGACAGTGTGAGCAACACTATTACCAATCAGTTGAAGCTTTTTGATTAATTATAGATTAATTTTACCATGCATGCGACCAAAATTAAGGTAACTCCTGAAGCTAACTCATTGAGGTATGCTCCTTACGTGAGTGCGAGTAGAAACATTCAATATCTCGATATCACTGGGAAGCGCAGGGGCTTTCGAAAGCTGATGAATTATTGTAGTGTACCTACAACGGCGAAATTACTCGTTCATTTCCTTTAACTTTTTTTAGCCTATTTTGTCTTAATCATGAAGTAAAATAGCTTTTTGCTTGATTGCTCGTCGAAAGGGAGAGATGCTACTACTCTTTTTTTCAGCTACTTTCAAGGGCCCGGTTGCCCTTCATGATATCCTCCTTAATTCACAATTTCTACTTTCTCTAATGGTGTAAACTCCGATTTTAGGCATTCACATCCACATGAAATAATAATCTCTAGCTTCTTCATTCATAGTTTTAACTGTGTTATCATCGTCAAGAGGCTGTTAGATGCAAATTAAAAAATGACTTGGTCACTAATCCATCGAAATGCGAATTCCGGAATTTGTTTAAATTAAGGAAGCCCTGAAGACTGAAGCTTGGTTCAAAATTAATTTCGATGAATTAAAAACTGAAATAGGCAAAGTACCCTTGCGAGCATTTTTAACTGGATATAGTTTGGTAAGGTGCTATCCTCAAGGATTAGTTGGATCGAAATCATTTCTATCATACATTGTACCATCTCTCTTCCTATTTTCTAAAAAGAATCCAAAAACTCTAAATTTTCATTCCAGCATTTCTCTCTTCTCTGAGTCACAATCCGAGAGATCAGCATTGGCCTTCACAAATCTGTCCAAAAAATCAAATAACTTCAAAGAATACAATATTGAATCACGAAAAACACAAAATATTCTTCTGTCTCCATGAGAATCCACCGCAGAATCATGGAGTTGTTTTCAAGAAGTCCGTGAGGTGTCTTCCTTAAAAACACCATGGGAATGATTGAAATGCTTACGAGTACTTTTTATGAAAATGGTTTGTTGGTTCGCCTGCTGCTTGCTATTTCATCAACTCTTCGTATCAAGAGGCTAGTTTTTTCCAATATCTATAAGAGAGTTTATATCAAAAGATTGTATATCAGCTCTCATTAAAAGAAAGTGATAATCCGCAATGTTCCACATTAAAGTAGGTTCGGATATATAGTTTACAACATTTGCTTTGCGAAAAAAAGAAATGTGACAATCCATTATTCAGGTAAATTCATGAAGATAGTCTCTTGCATTGATTAATTCCTTTCGCTCTCACTCTCTCGTTAATAAACTTCCAGAAAAAAGATAAAGAGGAAAATATTCTATCTTAGAAATAAGAATAAAAAAAGGTTCTAACAACCTAAACAAAGAATCTGAGTTTTTGTAATGTGCATCTGAGTTGAAGATCAGTTATCAAAAAATTTTCAATTAAGGTGTTGATATGAATAAAATAATTTTTGTTCTTATCCAAAGAAATTAAATATGTAGAGAAAACCCTTTGCTTAGTACGAGTTTGAGTGCTGACAGCATGGACAGCATCATCATCATTACTTTGCGCTGTTCTGAAGTTCGGAAGGCTTCAATCTAGTCAAGCAAGACCTTTCATTTTGTCTAGAAATGGTTTGAAATCTCGTCATCAAAGATTCTGAATCTTAGAGCATGGCGACGATCAGCCAATGACTTAATACAGGGGTATCTTGATTCATTTGAACGAAAAATATGATTTTTTGCAAGGAAGGAATGACACGGGTCATATTTCCTCGCATTTTTCCAAAGATATAATGCGACTATGAACTTTTCTCTCAGTGAAAGGTTCATTTCGGAATTCTATCTTTTCGTTTCTCATAGCAACTCTCCTATTTGAGATTAAGAATTAGGATTTAATGTACAACTTATTACCTTTCTTATACCCTAATTTTCGAAATGAATATAGTCGTATTTAGTTTTGGAGAAACCTCTACGATAAGATAGCACCGCACTTTTAAATTTAAAGCAGAGGCTATCACCGCTTCATTTTCCGCTTCTTAACAATACTTTCTAGAGGATTGTGAAAACGACTTAATCGTGTAACAAATTGTACAATTTAAGTTTAGTTATTGTTTCTTTAATCGTTGTTATATGCCTATCTTTTCTATTAACATAACATTTGGTCGTGACTCTAGTTTATGCAAGTTTGACTATTTTCTATGAATCGACAAAACTTCCATCGATTAGACCGAATTTCTATAATTGTTTAACAGTGACTTTGAAGATCAATAGAGCTCTAGATATATTTTAAATTCATTTGATAAAGCTCAGATACGTATGATCGGGCTAATGATAGCAATCGATGGATGGTAAATTGATAAATTTTTGGATTCGACTTCTAACTTTTGAATTCAAAGAAGTTAGTAAAATCTAACTATTTTAACCAAATAAGAATTCAAGTCAATGGAAAAGACATTCTAGAGTTCGGATCCTAAATTTGGAATTACACTTATTGATTAAATAGAAAGAAATACGAATAGACCAAGAAGGATCGCGCACCTGCCACAGAAGGTTTTTGAAAGCAGGGATATGCACATAAAAATCAAGCATTCAGATGCATTTCTTAAAAATCTTTGTTGCTTGATAGCCATGCTAGCAATTATCTTATATCTTAGGAACCTAATACATCTTGAGCTGTTGGGTTGGTATTATGTTCTGTCTCTTGGAAAACTCGCCTTGGAAGAATGAATTGTCGTTTTTGACGCTGAGGTCTTGAATCTCTTGGACGCTCTTTTCTCTTGTTTGTAGAAGCTGAGATTTCTATTTTTAATACCTTCAGTTTCTGTTTGTTCTCTTGGTTGTTTCGGCTGCGGTTACAGATAGATTTCAATTTCTGGTAGATTTCAAACAACATCACACCCAAAGAAACGGTCGTATTTATGATTGTGTTGGTCGAGATGATCGAGATAACAGCTTTTCCTTGTTTTTCGGAGTCTGGAAAGTCAGGAATTAAATTTTGAATGATTGCCAAAGTTAAATTGAGCATTGCTGCCAGTAGGATACAAGAGAAATTGAAAAAGTGCAGAAACGCAGGCACTTTGTTCTGGAATGGTTTGATTATGGCTGGAAATATGACAAATATCAATGCCAATATAGTGATGAAGAAACATTGCAGCACTGGAAAAGGTTGCAAAGTGAATATGATAAGAATGTAGATCGCATTGAAGGCTGTCAAGTAGTATGCAAAGAAGAAATGTTTCTTCTCTGTATCCTTATAATCTTCAAAGAGAAACTCATATTTCTTCTCCAGCCATTGAATTTGGCCATCAGTGCTTGATAGGTTCGCATCTGCTGCATGGGTATAGAGAGTTTTTGTTGTATTTTCTCCTGACACTACTGTTTCCGTTGTGCTAGCTGGTTTATTTTTGTTCTTGAAAATTGTCAACATCCTGAAGAAGCAAAACACGAGCAATCCTATTGCAAATGAAGTTGTGAAATAACCGAATAGCAGACTCATTCGTGAATAGCTATCAAAGAACAAATCCATTCTGAGTATCTGCATAATCGAGAATAGTAGTAGACTCTGCACTTTCCCAAAGAAATTGGCTGCAAAGAAACTAAACACAGTAGCATATAGTCTTCCAGCAAGAGATTCGCCTAATTTTCCAATTTGCATCGTGCATATTATTCCAGCCATGAAAAGATAAAGCCCTAAATGTACCATTATTTCAGTCAAACCGTCACCAAAATTGTCAAGAAAGAGAGAGCTGACCTGATTGGTTTGGAATATTCCATTAGGAAAAATAAGCAGCTCTGGATCTAAATTATTGAAAGAAGCAATCCAGTTGGGAATGTAGGAGCTTGACATCGCAGAATAAATCGTTGAGGCGATATTGGAGTGATTGAGATTGAGGTATTGCATATTTGCAAGAGACTCAGTGGCAACAAGACACATCATCATATTAAGTGAAAAGCTACCAGAAACAGCAGTTGCGATCGTGAAGGTTGTTGAGGTAACAGGTGAAGCTGCTGTGAGGGAGCGAGTTACGAGTGTTGAGATGTTGGCAAGATCAGTCACACAATGATAGGTGCTGTAATCAGGTTTGTATCCGTATGGACAAACACGGAAACAATAGCCTCCAGTAGAGTTGCTGAAGTAAAAGATTCCTGGGAGACAAGTAGAACACTCTCCATTACTTGGACCAGAACATAGTTGGCATCCGAAATAGCAATCTAATTTATAAAATAGTGTTAAGTCAAAGCTGTCGGAAATGAGTAGGTGGTAAATTACTTTCACATTTCTGACTGTTAATATTTGCAAATTTGCTCATAGGGCAGTTTAAAACACAACTAGATTCGTCTAGATATAAGCTAATATCACTGCATGAAGTGCAATTATCAGTAGCAGGGCCAGTGCAGGTTGCACAGGGGTCAGTACAAGCTAATAGTAGCAAAGATTTATTTATCAGAGATCAAAAAAATATCGGATTATGTTGCGATAACATTTTGAATCAGCTGAATTCGGATAGTGTCCATAGACCGAGCAATTTGGTATACACATCCCCAAATAAAGGTAAGCCTCAGAAAAGCACTCTGTGCATTCATTAATATTGGGTCCGGTACATCTCATGCAGCTCGAATCGCAGTCTAAGTACAGAACAGTATTGAGTAAAAGCTATTGGAAATGAGTAGATGATAGGAAATTACTTTCGCATTTCTGACTGTTGATATTTGCAAATTTGCCAATAGGGCAATTTGAGACACAAGTAGATTCGTCCAGATATAAGCTAATACCATTGCATGATGTGCAATTATCAGTAGCGGGACCTGTGCATGTTGCACAAGGGTCAGTACAAGCTAATAAATGCATAGAATTATTTATCAGAGATCAAAAAATAACGGATTATGTTACGGTGACATTTTGAATCAGTAGAATTCGGATAGTGTCCATAGACCGAGCAATTTGATACACACATCCCCGAATGAAGGTATGTCCCAGAATAGCACTCTGTGCATTCATTAATATTGGCTCCGGTGCATTTTTTGCAGCTTGAATGACAGTCCACACATTGAGGTGCCGCAATTAGCTGCCCATCTCCAGTGCATGGAGAACAAATCCCACTACTTAAATTCTGCAGAAGAGAAAAGTCATCAGGCTGTCTCAATTGAAAAAATTTACGTAATAGTGTCCATAGAAGCATCCTAAGGCCAGCGTAAATGAATAATGACAAAATAAGGATGATTCTTACTTTGGTATGATTGTGTGGAACTATGAAAGAAGTAGTTGGTATCTGGTGGACTCGTTACACATGTTACACTATCTTGCAAATAGTATCCAGACGCACATCGCAAGTCGAAATAATTGAAGTTTGGAAGGAGAAACCCTCTCAAAAGGCTGTCTGACAACCGAAGCAAATAAAAACGTTGAATCAAGCAAGATATAAATTTACTTGATGTATCCTGGAAGAGATTTTGAGAGCCCTGAATCCACATAAAATTGAGGACATCATAGTACCCCAACCAGGCAGGACTCACCTTGTCGGGGGCTGTCGAATCGAAAAGTCCACATAAATCAAGTACAGCGTTGTTTCCATCAATGATCGGGTATTTTCCAGCAGCAAAATCACCAAAATAAACCCTGGGAGTAACGTTGCCGTTGACCCATACTCGGACAACAGAGAATCCAACTCCAAGCCCGAGTGGCTGTCCTTGAGAAATTTCGACAATAATACGATTCCAATTTCCTATACAAAAAATGATTCTAAAGTTAAATTGCTAATCTTTTAATTACCATTTAAAACAGGAATAGAACTGTAGATCGTGGAGTCGAAAAGCTGGCCTGAGCTGGCTGGATCGGATATCATAATATTCAAACTTCCAACATTTCTATCGTAGTAGCAAACAATTGAAATGAGATTTGTTGCAGAGTTTCGAATGCTGAAAATGGCTTGAGAGCTTGAACCGAAAGGAGGAGGGTATGGATAGAAGTCAAGGGCAACTACGAGGCCGCTTTGAGAAATTGAAGCATTGAGTGGAAATGAAGCGATTTTCCCAGGTCGACACATCAGTATGTTATAAGGGCCAAACTCCGGAGCTACAGACGATTCTGTCATCGACAATCCTATAATGGAATCATAAGAGAATAAAGATATTAAGATATCTTTTCATGACAAGAAAGCTTACCTTTAAAACCTATTGCATTTATCCCACCTGCATTCATCGAGGCGTCAACAATGAATGTTCGATTGTTGTTTGTTTGTGGATCTGATGCAAAATAAAAACGATAGAGTTTTGCTTTTCGAATTATAAGCTTAAATACTTTAAATTCGAATAAATATACCACCATTAGCATCCATAAGGGCAAGATTTATCATTTGATCTTGCGAATCAACTACCCAATCCCAGTACACTCTCAAATACTGAAGATAACAGTTGCAGGGATCGCGGTACCCATCTCCTCCCCAATATACTGTTGTTGCGCCTGAAAGTGTATAGCTGGAAACAGCACTCCTCGATTGGTAGATCACGTTATCTGAACGACTTGTGTGGTCGAGGTAATATCGAATTCCGTATTGTGTATTCGTCAGCTTGTCAACAAAAGCGCTTATGAACACCCATTGATTTGTGAACAAAGACGTGGTATCAGTCGGCTAGATCAAAATCGTAAAATGAACTCCGGAAATGCAGCAAGTTACATTCTTCCAACCGGTCCAACTCCCGATTTCGTCATCACCTCCTTTGGGTATCCAAAACAGACGGTCTGCATTCTCTCCACTTATTGGACATGAGAGGATGGGTCTTCCTTCACCAAAGTCAGCCCTATAATATCGTTAGTAACAAACATTTGAAATGACCATTACGTTTGATCGTTAGAAACTCTGAAGTTAACTTCAAAATTACCTCCCCAGGCAATCTTGTTAACCCAGACGCTAATTCCATATTGCTGGGTAATTTCACACTGAGGACACACGCTACTTATTGTCTGTTGCTTGTATGGAGTTGTTGTACTATCGAATTTGTCTTCTTGGAAATAGAGTATTGTATTTCCTTATATAAATGAGGCCAATCTTCCTCTGAAGGTTACCTGTTGAAGTTGCTAGCCTGAGGAATGCCAAAACAATGAATGCTGTGAGTTTCAACGTGTTTTGATAGCACCAGATATTTGCTGTCATGCTGAAAGTAAAAGTTAGACTCTAAATAAATTTTTTCCTGTCAAATTATTTGGCCAAACTCTGGAGCCAATTTATCTACAGTAACGGCTGAAAATTCATACATGTGAATCCTTTGAGGTTCGGTTGTATCGGAAGAACGTACGTTCGAATGCTGGACTGCATGTTCATAGTCAAGAACAAACAGAAGACCATCAAAGCAACTCACATATTGCTGGTCATGGCTTTTTTTGTTATTTTGTTAATGAACCGTTGACGACTCGCAAAGGATTACATAAAGTGACTACCATACATATATTTATATCCAGCATTTCCTGCAAAACTGGTAATCGGTATGCTTATATCAAATCATGCTATCTCTGTGCTCTCTATTCTTTGAACCATGGCTTTTACGAAATTAGACCGTTTCTATATATAGTTTATCCAACAATGGAATAAGCTTGCTTTCTGCTTGATTTGTTCATAGAAAGGCAGAGATCCTGCTATTTCTATAGCCATTGGGGAGGGATATTAATATCCCTATTATCCTCTTTTGGGTTCACAATTTCTACTGATGTAACTCGAATGGTGTTCTCATCTACATCAAATAATCATCAGTAGTTTCCTTGTTCATAGCTCTGTGAACAGAAAAATGCCTTAGTCATTCATTCCTGGAAATGAGAATTAAGGAATTTGATTAAATTGAAGAAAGTTTAAGAATCCAGTTTTGAATCAAAATTAATTAGACTAAAGAGCTGAAAAGCAAAGTCCTTGCTAGACTCATTTTCACTCAAGATATCTCTTGAAGGTCCTATTTCCAAGCAGAATTCAAAGGAAAGGGACTAGTCTCATCCACTCTCTAGTTAATCCTCTAAAATATGCCACGATTACAAGAAATTTTTTTCTTCATTTTCAAAATGAAGTGCACGAACTCTAACCTTGCGCAGTATCAGCATTTTTTCATTCCTCTCTGAATTAACAAGAGCTATCTCAATTCCGTTCTTGAAAATTCCCAAAAAAAATTTTAAAACATGATATTTCACACCTTCAGATGTTCAATTACTCAAAAGAAAATATTCTTCAATTTCTCCATGCAGAATCTTGAATGAGGTTCGCTCAATTCTCTCTTGAAGCGTCTTCCGGAGAAATAATGCTTTATAGTGAACCTCACTAGTCTTCGCCTACAAGTCTACTATCATTAGAAGTTCATTTTGGTGGAGATTGAAGCGTTTTTAGGTACCTATATGAATATAATTTGTTAGTTCCTTAGTTTCTTGCTATTTTATATAACTCCGTTAATCAAAAGAAAGTATACTACCGAAAAGTTTTCATAGCATCTATGTATCAGACGAGTGATTACTCTCTTTGAAAGTAGTTTATTCATTCGCAATATTTTCTATTAAGTTTCATCCTAAAGGTTTTAATCGATAGCTTTGAAGAAATAAAAAAAGAAAAAGAGCAAACGCTTAGCAGTTCATTATTTTCTACAGTGGTCCAGAACCTAGTGCATGAAGGTGTTCCCACCTTCTTCCAAAGAGACTTATATTCTTGCTGCACTACTCAAACTATTGAACTTTCTGAGGAAAGGATAGATTGTATGATGAATGGATCATCGACTCTGTACGTTTGACCTTAGTTTTCTTATTAATAGTCAAATTAAAATATCCTCACTTTACAGATCGGATCTTACAAGAAGATATCGAGATATTTACTCTCAAATAAAGAATTTTACTTTTGTAATGCTCATTTTTGTCGAAAATAAATTATCAAAAAAGATGAAATTTGCTTATGTTGATTTGATATTAATTTTCATATTACGCATAAACGTAGACTTGAAATCAAAGATTTGATAGTTGTTAAGCAAAAACTTTATTTATTCAAAAGAAATTGAATTTGGCAACAAAGTCGTTGGCTTAGAATGGTTTTGAATATTGGCAGGATGACCTATTTGGAACATTGATGAACATCAACCGCTCATAATAGATGAGCAAATATTGGTGGGTTTCTCCCTCTAATAGCTCTTGGATTGCTGGGATGCTCGTTCCGTAACTGTTGGGGATAAAGGTGATGGGTTTTCTTACCATTCGATGATAATTCCAGTCTTAAAGCTCTCTTTCTCCCAATGAAACTATCGCATTTGTTTCATTCTTTGTTACCATTATAGAAACAACCGTCTTTTCCTTAGGGGCTGCAGCACAGAGAAATCAGCTACTCACTAAGATTTTTCCAAGTACATGCAGCGAATCCTCCAGCTCCTTTTTTATTATACAGAGACTTTTATCTGATATATATTTTTAACAGTCGAGATCATAACACCATTGGGAGTAAGTGATAATTACATACAAAGTTATCATGCTGCTAATAACGCAAGGATCTCGCTTTAGAGCTTTGCTTATTTTATTTCAACCCAAGAAAAAATCTCCTCAGCAGAGAATAATTCCAAATTGAGAATGAATCAACTTAAAATTCTAATATTATTTCTTGTGTTTAATTTCACAAAGGAAATTATTACGAGCAATGACGAAGCCAGAAAAGGAACTATGCTCGGATTCGTTGGCAGAAAAATACAAAAAAGATAAAATCCAATTCGTTCGCTTTCATATAACAACACGGGGACGGAAGTTCCTTCATTTCGTGAGGGAATAGAAGATATGAAAAGGTTAGAACGAGGATAGGAAGATGGAATTCAGCTTGTGAGACATTTTCCAAGCGAAATCTGCATCGTATTATTAAAAACGAAATCTGTCTTGAGCGTAAATAACGACACAGATCTGAATACCTGAGAGAAAATTTGTTTGCGATCAATTTTCCTTTGAAAATAAAGTTAATATCCATGAGAATTGATGAAATAGTACTCTTACTTTTTTCTAATAAAAAACTTTCTTAAAAGGTAACTTCAACTTCTACCATTAATTTTCTTTTCGTTCTGGACTCAAAATGGCAAGGTAACCAATGTGAGAGCTATAAATTTGAGAAATCTTTTTCGAGGTGAGTTATAATTTTTTCATGTTAGTCCAACACAGAAATTCAAAGAATTTTGAAAAAAAACTTAAATTTTGTAAGTATATTAACATTTTTGATTCTGATTAACAACATTAAGTCTGGTGTCTAGAATGATCAGGCTAATCAGTGATGCGGAAAACAAACTTAAAGAATGACGTATGAAAGAGAAATCGCCTCTTTGTCCGAATCATATTCATGATAAAGTATGAAGTTGTTACTAGCAAATTTCGTTGAAATAAATTACTTTCTACCGCTTTGTGCATGATTCTTCCTTTCTTCGAGAGATATAATAACAAGAGAGAGTTGATTGGCCAAGAAGCCGCCCACTTAACATGTAGATATTGATGTTAAATTTGATTATTTTGAACGATTATGAATGAAAGAGGGAAACAAGAGATTTAAAATTTGAAAATTGGAATAAATTCTGGAAGCTGAAAATACAAAAAAAGGGTGTATTGTCAAGAAAGCATTTCTTGAGTTTTTAACCAAAAGTTTATTAAATTAATAAATTTTTGCTGGTCATTGAAAGAAATCCCGCAAAGAACAAGATCAGGTTTGGAAGAATCTTTCGTTAGGAAAAATAAGAATTTCGTTGAGAAACACAACCAGAGAGAGGCTCTCTCTGAATTGTTTGTTAATCATATGCCAAAGCTACGAGAAAGAAAGCAATTAAAAGGTTTCTTTACATCGCCTGAGTGAAAGAGAAAGCACAGCTCCGAATTACGCCAATGCTGCCTCAGATTTATGAGCGTGAGCAACTTTTCTGAAAATTCGAGCAAAATCATTGAATAGCTTCTGTTGACCTTCACTCGAAGTTCATCTGTTTCATGTAAATGAATTCAACTTGTAGCTTCTGAAGAAGATATTTCGCCTTGACCAAGCTCCATTTAACTTTGAGCATAGAGATACCAAGAATTAATTTGATCCAGAAGCAAAACTTGATTAATTTTTGGCAAAATACGTTTAAATTGAGAAAATATCCACCAGTTTGATTAATTTTAATCCAGTTCATCAAACGAAAAAAAATAGGTACATTTTCAATCCAAAATCAAATGCTTTTGTCAAGAAGTTACCATACTAAGATGACTTTCATCTTCTTAGACCGAAGGCATTAATTTTGTAAAAGAGAAAAGGAAACTTCTAAACCTTGATTGGATACTCCAACAGGCATTAAGTATGAATAGTTTGATTTTTATTAACTTCAAAGAGCATATCCGAACTATATAATCACATGAATGAACGATTTTGAAAGAAATATCGTTTTTCTGCTTCTACATAATAAATTGCTTGCAAAAAATGGAGCATCATGTAGTGTTATGAAGAAATACAAATGAGATAGAATATAATATCTTCAAAACATTTAAATAAAACCACTATTTGAGAAGGTTTTCCTATGATTTTGCAGAAATTGAAGGTGCTCGCAGAATCCTTCTTCTAGTGGCATAAGCCTTAGTTTTAGGCAAAACAACCTCACGGATCTTCAATTTAAGGGAATCCTTCGTTAATGGATTGGATGCAGAAGTCTTATTTATTATTTTCTTTTCTCGAATTGATCTTGAATCTCTCGGAAAACCACTTTTTCGTTCTTGTGATAAATTCTTGTGAGTTTTCCCCGTAGCAGAACGAAATAATCCCATGTTCGATTTTTTCTCCTTCCTCTTTTTGACTTCTTTGCCGTAATTTTTCAGCTTTTGATAGATGACAATCAGCAATTCTCCCAATGAAATTATTGCATTCGTTCCAGCATTTATTGCTATTATAGAGACAACAGCTTTCCCTTGCGCTTCACCTCCAGAGAAAGCTGGATTAAGATATTGAGTAATAGCCAGAGCTAGGTTGAGGATTGCTACAAGCAAGATACATGCGAAATTGAAGAAATAAAGGTACGCGATTGTTTTATTCTCGAACGGCTTGATTGCTGCGGGAAAAAGGATAAATACGAGAACCAATACCACTACCAAGAAACATTGTACTACCGGAGCGTTCTGCAGGAAAATGATGAGGAAGATGTAGAATGCATTGAAAGCAGCCATCCAAAACACGAAGAAAAACTGATTTTTGTGCGATTGCTTGAAATCGTCGAAGAGGAACTCATATTTTTTCTCCAGCCACTTCGTTTCATTGCGAATCCTCCTGCTGCTTTCATTTGATAGAATTCGTAAGGTGTTTTTCTTGCGATTGATCCTGTTGTTGAAAATACTCAGCACCTTGAAGAAAAAAAAGACAAGCAACCCAATAGTAAGTGAAAGAGTTAGATAGCCCGTCAAATAACTAATAATTGAATAACTATCCAGAAATAAATTAACTTTCAGTAGCTGCAATACTGAGTTAAGGAGTAGGCTTTGGAATTGTCCAAAAAGGTTCGAAGCAAAGAAACTGAATGTAATGACATACAGTTTTCCCATTGATGAGCTGTTCAATTTTTCTATTCGCATTGAGAATGTGGCACAAGCTATTAACAAAAACGCTCCTAAATGTGCCAATGTTTCCGTAAGAGCGTCTCCAAAGTTGTCAAGAAAAAGAGAGCTAATTTGGTTCTCTTGAAAGATCCCCCAAGGAAAGATAAGCAGCTCTGGATCTAAATCATTGAACGAGGCAATCCAGTTAGGAATGTAGGAGCTTGACATGGCAGAGTAAACCGTTGAAGCGATATTGGAGTGATTGATGTTCAGGAATTGCATATTCGCGAGTGATTCAGTCGCAATAAGACACATCATCATATTCAATGAAAAACTGCCGGAGATTGCATTGGCGATCGTAAAAGCTGTTGAGGTTACAGGTGAAGCTGCTACAACAGTATTAACTACGGGTTTCGGAATGTCGGCAAGTTTTGTCACACATTTAAATGTGCTGTAATCTGGTTCGTATTCGTGTGGACAAACGAGGAAACAGTATCCTCCTGTAGAGTTGGTGAGGTAAAAGTATCCTGGGAGACAAGTTAAACACTCTCCATTGTTTGGACCAGAGCACCTTTGGCACCCAAACTGGCAAACTAAATCAATAAAAAAGTTATAAGAAATGTTTCCTAAAGATGTGTGTGGTTAATTACTTTCACATTTCTGGCTGTTGATATTTCCAAATTTGCCAATAGGACAATTTGAAACACAAGTGGATTCGTCCAGATGTAAGTTAATATCTGTGCATGATGTGCAATTATCAGTAGCAGGACCAATGCATGTTGCACAAGGGTCAGTGCAGGCTAATAGTAGCAAAGGAATAATTTATCGCGATTAAAATAAAGGATCATATTACCATAGCATTTCCAATCAGTAGAATTTGGATAGTATCCATAGACCGAGCAATTTGAAACGCACATACCCAAATAAAGGTATGTCCCAGAATAACACTCTGTGCACTCATTAGAATTAGTTCCTATACACTTTTTGCAGCTTGAATCACAGTCTAAGTTTCAATATAGTATTGAGTAAAAGCTATCGGAAATGAGTAGATGAGAGGAAATTACTTTCGCATTTCTGACTGTTGATATTTGCAAATTTGCCAATAGGACAATTTGAAACACAAGTGGATTCGTCTAGATATAAGTTAATATCTGTGCATGATGTGCAATTATCAGTAGCGGGACCAGTGCATGTTGCACAAGGGTCAGTACAAGCTAATAAATGCATAGAATTATTTATCAGAGATCAAAAAATAACGGATTATGTTACGGTGACATTTTGAATCAGTAGAATTCGGATAGTGTCCATAGACCGAGCAATTTGATACACACATCCCCGAATGAAGGTATGTCCCAGAATAGCACTCTGTGCATTCATTAATATTGGCTCCGGTGCATTTTTTGCAGCTTGAATGACAGTCCACACATTGAGGTGCCGCAATTAGCTGCCCATCTCCAGTGCATGGAGAACAAATCCCACTACTTAAATTCTGTAGAAGAGAAAAGTCATCAGGCTGTCTCAATTGAAAAAATTTACGTAATAGTGTCCATAGAAACATCCTAATTCGTTAAGATGAATGAGATCAACATGCCAAAAAAAACGAATGATTCTTACTTTGGTATGATTGCGTGGCATTATGCAAGAAGTAGCTATTATCTGGTGCACTAGCTACACATTTCACACTATCTAGCAAATAGTATCCGGGCGCACATCGCAAGTCGAAATAATTGAAGTTTGGAAGGAGAAGCCCTCTCAGCAAGCTACTACTGCTGCTGAGGCCTAACAATCGAAAGCAAATAAAAAAATTGAATCAGAAATTTGTTAGCATCTAGGTTTACTTGATGTATCATTATCGAGCTTTATAGGGCCTTGAATCCAAACAAAATTTAGGACATCATAGCACGCCAACGTCGCTGGACTCAATTTGTTTTGGGATGTTGGGTCAAACAGACTACATATATCCAATGCTGCATTGCTTCCATCGGTGATTGGGATTTTTCCAGTGGAGAAGTCTCCAAAATATACTATTGGAGTTACTTTTTCGTTAACCCAAACTCTAATAGCAGAAAATCCAACTCCAAACTCAAGTGGTTGTGCTTGTGAAATTTCGAAAATAATGCGGTTCCAGCTATCTATTGAAAGAAATTCACAACCCAACTAATTTTTGATTTACCTCTCAGAACAGGAATAGAGCTCATGACCGAAATAGGGAGGGGTGAATTTGATCCGTTGACCCAAACTATCAGAATATCCATATTTCGAATATAGTCAACGCGAAGGGAAATAAAATTAGTAGCAGTGTTTCGAATGCTGAAAACTGTTTGATTTCCTGAACCAAGCGGAACAAAATAAGGATAAAAGTCCATTGCAACCACTAAGCCACTTTGAGAAATTGAAGCATTGAGTGGGAATGAAGCGATTTTCCCAGGCCGACACATCAGCGTGTTGTAAGGGCCAAAGTCAGGAGCTACAGACGATTCGGCCATAGACAACCCTATTAGTGTCATAATATGATTAAGACCAGTTTTCATGAGAAGAAAGCTTACCTTTGAAACCTATTGTATTTATCCCACCCTCATTCATAGAGGGATAAACGATAAATGTTTGATTGTTGTTTGTTTGTGGGTCAGATGCGAAATAAAACAGATAGAGTTTGGCTTCACATATTACAAGTTGGATTGGAGGAAGGTTAAGGATGCTTTAAATTAAAGAGTTAATACCATTTGTGTCCATCATAGCTAGGCTGATCAATTTCTCTTGCGAATCAGCTAAGTAATTCCAATATAGCCTCAGGTATTGCATATCACAAAAACAGTGATTATAAAGTCCATCTCCGCCCCAAAACACTGTTGTTGTGCCCAAAATTTCATGGCAAGTACCAACACTTCTGCTTTTGTATACCACATTCTCCTTTCGAACTCCCGTGTCCAGATAATATCGAATCCCAAAGTGAGAGCTTGTGTCATAGTCTACAAACACGCTTACGAACATCCAAAGGTCTTGTATCACACTGCTTGTTTCACCCGCCTAAGTATGATTAAGGACAACCTTCAAAACTAGTAATTTACGTTTAACCAATCACCCCATGTACCAAGTGGGTCATCATTTGTTGCAGCCCACAAGTAAGCGCCTGGTACAGATGAATCTCCGGGACATGAAAGTAAGATTCTACCAGCGCTCATATCATTCCTTGAAAGCAGTCAGATCGATCAATTTTCAAGAATTACGTTGGGTTATTAGAAACTCTGAAGATGGTGTCCCAGCCACCTGAAAAGCCTCTCTTATTAAACCAGGCACTGATCCCATATTTTCCAACGACGGATCCGCACTCAGAACAAAGAGCAGAGATCAGAGTCTGCTGTTTCAAAGCTTCTGAAGTCACCGATAGCTTGGTTTCTTGCAAGTCAATCACGATTTCTATCATAATTAATCAGATAGCCATTTCTTTGTCGAAAAAGCTTACGCGCCGAAGTCAGCTGACAAATTATTAGGAAAGTTGTAATCACCGTTAGGGGTAATGCGCATTGATAGCGCTGATTGTTGATGAACATGCTGAAAACTGAGTTTCTGACCGAAATTAAATAATTCTTGGAGGTAAATTATAATTCAGGAGCCAGGGTTTTTACTAATCGGTTTGCATTTTATGAAAAGTTGAAATTAGATTCTAAAGCAATAGTCAGCCTTCTCTAAATGAAAAGCACAAAATATTCAAGGTGAGGGCGTCTAATACACCCTTTCGCTTCTTAATTCCTGTATTACCTCCATCATTCAATTTTATAAGATGAGCAGAATCTTCTACAGTTAGAACTAAGCCTCAGATTTCACCGTCATAGCACTCGCGGGTATCTAAATCCCCATGCTCTCTTAAACACGAATCAGCCGGTTCAATGACTTACGTTGTTATTTTTGCGATTGCTTTTTGTTGTGCATAACATTTCTGGAGTTTTTTCCTCTTTATTTCCCTCAAATCGAATCGACATTGCTACTTCCTATTTCTTATTAACATAAGCTCTTTATATGTGATCTTTGTTTTAGAAGCTTTTATGGTTTTTGAAGGATGTCGCAAATAACTTTTGCTCCTACCAGTTAACATACTAATTTATTCTTTAAACCAAGGAAGTTTTACGATCAATCCCAAATCGGGTTTTATTTTATGTCAAGTCTGCACCTCTTTCAATTTTGAAAACTTCTAAGAAACCATCAGATTCGAAATATCTGCCTGATAGGTCCTTTGGTTCCATATCAACGAGGAGATAGTCTCAATGACTTCTTTGTCGTTGAAGATGTGAAGGCGAGAACTCTGATTTGTGCCTATGATTTTTTTCATCTTTAAATGAGATTTATCTTACGTCGGAATGTCCAAGAGCGCATAGCAGTAAAGAAGAAGGTAAGCATTTAGAAACTCTTTTTGAGTTTATGGAAAAAGGTTCAGTTCTGAAAAGTTAAGTTGATTAAAGTTGTCACCGAACCGAAAAGAAATGATTCTCTTGAATTCATAATACGTTCTTTTTTGATATGAAAATAAACTCATTGGCCTTGAATTGCGGATGGGAGAGCAAATATTTCCCTAAGCTTGCACGATTTGTTATTAATTTCCGAACTACCAATGAAATTAAGCTATATACTTGATGTAGCTTCAATGCACCTTAGGGACTCTACTCTCATAGTCTAAGGCAAGACAATTTAGAAAATAACGCAAAAATGTCGATTTGAGATGGAGTCCAAATTAGCTCAATGGAGATGAATATGATTTAATTTCATTTAAATAAAACGTGTTATGGGTTAAAGCCAAAATCAGTTCATCTATGAAAAAGCAGGCAAATAATCCTCTTGTTCAAGGGATTAATGAGCTAAGTGAAGCTCTCATGTGCGAAGTCCATTACAGTTCATACGATAATTTTGATGCAAATCCCCTTCTAAACTTTTTTTTTTGGAGGTTATATGCGATTTTATGAGTTCTTGATTCTTTCACGGCGCTTATACTTCTATACCTGAATAAATTTTGGTATCACTAAGTCATTTTTCGCTCTAACTCCCAGATTCTGGTCTTTACCAAACCATTTGCTCTATTTATGGATGCTTTCTGCGAGCAATCTTCCTAAACTTCAATGGTAGGGATCTATTTAATGAATTAAGAAAGTTTTGTTTCTCTTGGAAAGCGATTTCGCTCGACCTTCATGCTCTAAAATATTAAAAAAAGCTCAAACGCAACTCAGAGTTGACATTAGTTAAATTGATAATTTCAAAGAAATCAACCATGAGCAAAGATTTGTAGAACTGAGTAAATTTGAAGAGTGAATTAACTTCTATTGCTCTATGAAAATTTCTCTCAATGAAAGAGGAAGAAATACTGATTTCTTTTTTTCACCACCAATTAAGATTTTATATAAGAGTACATTCTCAAGAAAAAATCTGCTTTGTTGCTAACCAAAAGCCAATTAAATGAATAGACTCTGTAGTTATCAAAATGAAAACCTACAACAAAAGTAATCAGATTTTGAAGGTTTTGTCGTTAGAAAAATATGGATGCTGTTGAAAAACTCAATCGAAGAGGTTTTACTCTCAATTATCTAGCAAGCATAAAGCAGTAATTTAAAACCTTCTTTACATCGTCTAAGTGGAAGGTAATACGATGTACCTTTTGACTCTGAATCACGCCAATGCTACCTCAGATAGATGAGAGAGAGTAAAGTAGGCAACTCGTCGTTAATATTCGAACAAGAGTCATGAATCAATTCTTTTTTACCAAGCTCAATCGCCTCATTGCGATGAGATTGGAGTTGTATCAACTTTTTTTTTCAAAGTCATCTGAAAAGAGACAACATTTGTTTTAGATGTTGAATATGTCCAAGAAATCATTAGATGCGAAATATCTGCTGGACACATCCCTTAGCTTCATATTAAAGAGGAAGCAGCGTAAATTGCTTCGTTGCCGCTGAAGAGATTGAAGAGAGAACTCTAATCTGTGACTATTATTTTTTTTATCCTCAATGATTTATTTTCTTTCTCAATGTTGAAGAGAGAATATCTGTAAAGGAGAATATCAGCATTTAGAAACTAAACTTTCGTTTCTGGATGAGAACTCAGCTCGAAAAGCTTACGTTGATTAAATTTGTCGTTGAACCGAAAGGAAATAATTCTCTTGAATTCACAAAACGATTCTTTCGATTCGAAAATGAAATCATTCGTCTTAGATTTCCAACGTAAGAATAAATATTTACCTAAGTATGTATGCATCATTATCGTTAAGCAGTATATGTATGAGTGTTTTTATCTAATCATTAAAACAATGAAGGTGCACTTAAGGTAGCCTGTTTGGTTCGAGTCTTAGAGTCTGGGAAGAAAAAAGCATTGCAACAATGCTCCCTGAAAGTGGAATGTCCTGTAAATTTATTTAGGTATACTTTTTATGGGTTAATAAATCCAAATTCCCGCGCTTGACTAGCAAATTCATCATGTGGTATAAAGACAGAAAAATTTTTGTTACTCCTTTTAAACGAACCTCTGCCTTTGCTGAGGTTACGATGTGATTTTCGTACAAACTTCAAGCTTCACTTATTGAAATTATATGCAATTATACGTGTTGTTGATCTTTTTTATGGGCGGTGATCCCGAGTGCAACGTTCTCTCACTTTGAAATCGGCTCAAAACATAATGGCAATTATAGCAGACTTATGACAACAACAATTTCTTAGTTTCACTACTCGTGGTATGTATTACGCTCCCATATTTAATAAATCTCAGACTTTAAAATGAGAGTTAAATTTTTTGGGTTTTTTTTGCTTTATGATAGTGTTGTTGGTGTGTTTTCGGAGATATCTTGAGCTAAAGGTGCAACTTTCGAATTGAGACAGCTCCAACTCTTGAAGTTGGAATTCGTATCACGCTATTGTTATTGCATCATTTTCAAAACCTTCTCTTATTCGATCCAAAACCAAGGTTTGAGATCTCTTGGGGCTCTCTCAATGAATTTGTTGGAAATAAGTAGAATGACATACTTTCACTTGTATTTGGAGAAGCTGCAAGACATTATTTTTCGACAATATCAGCTTACATTTTCGCAAATGCAGCTGCTAAAGGTATATTCCAAAGCCTTATTTAAAAATAAAGCTTGAGATAAAAGGGCGAATGAAATATAAGAAACTTTGAATTCTCTCCTACTTTTGATACAAAGCTAATCCTTGTCGCCTCTTCCACACTATTTTAGATCAGCCGAATTATGTAGACACCCCTTATTTAACAAAACACAACAGTCTTAGCTGCTATTTTCAAACTTTCAGAAATTACAAATTTTGAACAGGTTCCAAACTATCGAGAATCCTCTGAAATTTGAGAAACAGCAGAGATTGCTGATTTCACAAAACAAAATGCTTGATACCAGTCCTGCAACTAGCGTACTATTATTTTATCTTCATGTTGTTATCAATTAATAGATCTTTAAAATGTTTTGGCTTCTGCTATCTGTACTTTTCCTTCAATCGAATCAAAAGAAATCTCTTGAATGATACAACTCCTGATAGTAATATAGGACGCAAAATACTCAATAGCTCACTTAATTCTAACAAATGAGAACAATATATTCATTCGTGTTGTATGTAGGCCCTTCGTTCTGTTGAAAACTCGAAGCAAATCTCTCTGTAAAAACGCATAGCGAAAAGGTGTTGTTATTTTTCAACCTCCAAAATAAAAATAATTTCGGAGAGAGCAACTTGCAAGTGTAGAAATTTATCAAGAAAATATTTGTCATTGCCATCTCCTGCTGTACTAACCACCTGCGTTATCTTAGATAGTGTAGAGAATTCCAGTTCTCAAATAAATGAATCGCCAAGAAAGTTTGAAGGTATAATTCTTTGAACATTTTGTATAAACTCGAGATGCAGTTTTTATCTATGATCTTAACATGTACAGACTATAAAACTGAAAAATAAACTTCTTACGGTTATTTATGAGATGTTCCTTTCAGTTAAGAACCGGATTTGGCTTCTGCTAAGGCGATTCGACTCTTCACGGCCTCTTTGCTTGGAATAAATCCTAAGTTCGCGGTTGACACCAAGTTGAATGAGAGTGGAATCTACAACATTCTGAGAAGAGGCTGGGGCTGCCGAACGCTCATGAATCTCATGAATTGAGATATCTGGCAATTGATTGTGATTCTCTCCGTTCGAAGGAGGTAATGGCTTTGTAATACGCATAATCTCCTTTTGTTTTTTATCTGTATCACTTTTGGCACAACTTTTGCATTTGTTGTAGATTTCAGAAATCATAATCCCCACTGAAACAAGCGAATTCATTCCGATGTTGAGACTTATTACTGAGATTACGACCTTTCCTTGCGTTTCTGTTCCTGAAAAGTCAGGAGTTAAGTATTGAATGATAGCCAAAGCTAAATTAAGGATGGCTACAACCAGCAAGCATGAGAAATTGAAGTAATGAAGAAAGGCAGGAAGGATTGTCTTGAATGGCCTGATTATCGCTGGAAACAAGATAAACGCTAAGACCAATACGACGATAGAGAGACACTGCAAAATTGGGACACTTTGCAAAGCGATTATGAGCAGAATGTAGATTGTGTTGAAAGCTGTGATCCAATAAGTAAAGAAGAATTGATTTTTTTGTGTGCTCTTGAAATCATCAAACAGAAATTCATATTGTTTTTCAAGCCATTTAGTTTGAGTGGGAGTCTCATGTGATAGGGGTGAACTTGGTATATTTTTTCCGAGATTGGCCTTGTTGTGGAAAATCGTTAGCAACTTGAAGAAACAATGAACAAGCAATCCAATTGTGAATGATAATGTGAAGTAGCCCGCCAGAACACTCATTCGTGAATAGGTATCGAGGAAGAGGTCCATTCTCAGAATCTGTAATATTGAATATAGCAATTGACTCTGCAGTTTCCCAAAAATATTTGAAGCGAATAAGCCAAATGTGGTGAGATATGCTTTCCTCGCAAAGGAATTAATAGCTTTTTCTGTTTGCATTGAGAGAATTAATGCGATGGCGAATAGAAAAAGTCCCGAATTGACCATGTTTTCAGTCAGAGAGTCTCCAAAGTTGTCAAGAAAGAGTGAACTTATTTGACTCTTTTCGAACGTCCCCCAGGGAAAGATAGCCCGTTCTCGATCTATTGTATTGAAAGAAGCAATCCAGTTGGGAATGTAGGAGCTTGACATCCCAGAATAAAATGTTGAAGCGATGTTGGAGTGGTTAATATTGAGATATTGCATATTCGAAAGGGATTCGGTCGCAACGAGACACAACATCATATTTATTGAAAAACTGCCTGAGAAGGTATTTGTGATCGTAAACGATGCTGATGTGAGAGGTGAAGCTGCTCCAAGAGTAGTAGCTGCCGCCTCCGGGATGTCGGCGAGTTGTGTCACACATTGATGAATACTATAATCAGGTTTGTATCCAAACGGACATACTAATAGGCAGTAGCCTCCTGTAGAATTGCTTAGGTAAAAATATCCTGAAAGACAAGCCGAACACTCTCCATCAGCCAGACCAGAGCATTTTTTGCAGCCAGAATGACATGGATAACAAATCCCGTCGGAATTATTCTATGAGCCAACAAGTGAATGAATATATAATTAAAAAGGGAGAAAGATTACGTAATGATGCCCATAGAAGCATCCTAACAATAAAACAAATGAGATTTATTAGTTGAATTTAATGAAAAAGAATGATATTTACTCTGATATGAGTGAGTTGGAGCATGTAAGAAGTAACTGTCATTTGATCGAGTTGCCACACAATTCATACCATCTTGCAAATAAAACCCAGATGCACATTGCACATCGAAATAGGTAAAATCTGGAGGGAGAAAACCTCTCCAAAGATAGCTGCTGCCTTTTAAATAATGATTGATATTTTAGTTTATTTCGAGACTGACTGATAGCTACCTGATGCGCCCTGAAAGAGATTTTGAGCCCCTTGTATCCAAATGAAGTTTAGCAAGTCAAAGTACCCTTTAAAGGCTGGATTCACATTGTCTGAGCTTGCTGAATCGAACATCCCACAAAGGTCGAGCGTAACATTATTTCCATTGAGAATAGGGGGATTTCCGGTAGCGAAATTACCAAAATATATTTTTGGAGACACATTCTGGTTCACCCACACTCTTGCAAAAGAAAGCCCAACTCCGAGCTGATAGGGCTGTCCTTGAGAAATTTCAACGATGATGCGGTTCCAACTATCTATGAAAAGAAAGAATTCAAAAGAAGCATGGAAAAATTTCATTTACCCCTTTTAACGGGAACGAAAGCCATGGTCCCTCCATTCATAAGATAATTTGGGGTGCTTATAGGGTCAATCCCTATATTTATAGCCGAAGTATCCCGATGATAGACGCAATTAAGGGAAATAAAATTGGTCGCCATATTTCGGATACTGAAAATCACTTGAATCACGGAACCACTTGAAGAATAAGGATAGAAATCCATGGCGATCACAAGTCCACTTTGGGAAATTGGAGCGTTGAGAGGAAACGAAGCGATCTGACCAGGACGACACATCAGTGTATTATAAGGACCAAATTGTGGGACTATAGTCGATGGTAATATCATCGATAATCCTAAGATAATGCAAAAAAATTTTTAAAATTGTTACGTTGAATCAAAATAAGCGATACCTTTGAATCCTGCTGGAACTATCTCACTTGTGTTCGTCAAAACATCAACGACAAATGTTCGATTGCTGAGTGTTTGCGCATCAGATGCAAAATAAAACCAGTAGAGTTTAGCTGTTTTTCAATGAGAGAAAGATCATGGAATCAATTATTAAATGCATGAAATAGAGAGAGATATGTATCTGTGTCCATCAGCGCCAGGTTTATCATTTTATCTTGTGAATCAGCTACCCAGTTCCAATAAACTCTCAAGTATTGCAGATCACAGAAGCACTTCTTATATTTTGGGTCCCCACTCCAATAGACTGTCGTTTCACCAGAAATGGTATAACCATCTGAGATAGGTCTCGTCTGGTAGATTAATTTTTCTGTAGATGTTGCCTGGTCGAGAAAATATCGAATTCCGTATTGGGTATCTGCGGTTTCAAAAATACTGAGAAATTCCCACCGACCAATGCCTAAACTAGTTGGAATTTCAGCCTATTTTTTATAAATTGGTTCAATTAGACCTATCAATTTCAGGAATTACATTTTTCCAACCTAACCAGTTGCCGGCACTTTTATCTGAGTAAGGTGCCCAAAACAAAACTTCTAGCATATGATCATCTTTGTCTCTCGGACAAGAAAGGAAGACTCTTCCTTCGTCATTGTCTTTCCTTTGGAGGCTTAAAATAAAACATTCAAAATGCTTACTCTAGGTTATTGCTAACTCTGAATACGCCTTGGAATTGTTCTATATTCCTCGTTCTCTTCACCCAGACACTAATTCCATAGTTTGATACCTCTCTGCACGAAGGACAATAAGCAGAGATCGTGTTTGATTGAATTGGCGAGTTTTCATCAGGCGCCGATAGCTGAGATTCTTGCAAGTTAAGCACAGTCTCTAAGGAAATCATATTGTTATTCGCGTTTTTTCCAGAAAAAAGAATTACGGAAAGAAACCGTTGGGATAATGACTGAGAACGCCACTATAGCTGCCAGTATATATGCAAAACGTTGAGACCAGAAATTTCCCGACATAATTCAGTTCAGAGTCAAGTTGTATGAAATCTGTTTATGGTTTTTAATTTAAACTTGTGAGTAGTTGATAATTAAATAGCTGAATTAACAATTTTTCAAAATTTAAAGCCTAATTAAGATTGCTGTGCGGCAACTTGAAGGACGCTATTTCATGAGTTTAATGAAGCGAAATTTTTTCAACAGGCCGGCTTTGAAGCGTCTAATTCAAAATTCTGTCATATATAACTAACTAATCCTAAGCTCTAATCTATTAGATTTCTACAGCAACCATTTATTAGAGGTTGAGAATGAGCTAGATATCCAAATCTATTCATATCTCTGAAATTCACTCTCAATGTCGATGAAAGAAGTATTCATTTTTTCATTTTTTTTTCAAATTATCGTGATGAGACTTACATCATCTTGTCGAGATCACCAATGAATGATACCCTGAATTTTCACATTGAGCAATTCAAGAATTAGTGAATCAATCACTATTCATAGTCATTCTCAGGTTAGGCTATTCAGGTTTTACTTTTTTTCAGGTTTTTGTAACATTCTGACCTCCTTTGGCATCTAATTCATTTGATTGTAAAGGGTTCTGTCAATTAATGGCTGCTGCTATCTCCCTATATCAAAACTTCGGTTATCACATCATAGTTTTGCTTCGATTTTTGGAAGCTGCTCTGAAATGGGATCTTAATTAAATATTCCTGTTATACCTCGATTTATTTATCAGCTATATAATCTCAAACTCTATAGAAGCACTTCTATAAAGCTAAATTCGAAAATGCGATATTCTAAATTAAAGCTACCCGTCTACGTTGAAACCGGCTGAAACAAGATGGTTTTAGCATGTTATTGAAGAAAAAAAACTTTTAAACACTAAATACCCGTGAGGCAGGTAGTCCAGCTGAATATATTGCAGGGCATCTCACCACAATCGGAATTAAAAGACTTCAATTTTCATTATTTTCTCCGTTCTGGTAGGCTGATTGAGAAGCTTTAGTCATTTCATCGGCAAATAGTAAGCATTCTAAACATTTCAACTTTTCTTTAAGCTGAAATCATTCATTTGTTCTTCGAAATACAAATTATCCTATGTGCCTTAAGCCTTCAGGCCTTGATTATTCATTTACTCTTGCTATTTAGTTAGTAAAAGGATTTTGTTTGTTAATTAGGTCCCATCGTTTTCCCCGCGCTGTAGGAAACTTATAAGCTGTTTAACTTTTTTGAATTGGGATCATGAAAATAATATTTGTATCACTTCGCTGCTGCTGAATTTATCAATGAGACATTTCTTACATATTCCTGAACACTGAATTAATTCAGAGAGAATGAAAGTTTTTCGATTCCGCATGTTTACATATTGATCGCTAAAGTCATAATAAATTATGCTTTCTCGAAAAACCACTACTGAATCCTCAGGTATTATGGATACTACATACTTAAATTTCATCAGATAGTTACAAATTTATTCTCATTGCTATCTTAGCCTTCAAGAAAATGTTCTTGAGGATCATGATTCATAGTCTAGAATTTCCATTGGAGCTAAAGCATTAGGGTGATAGTGTGTATGAGGTTTGGTTCTTGAATGAGGATTTTGAGCTGTAGAATAATCAGTTACTTTAGAAAATGGTTGAAATTTATTACTTATTAAAGTATTGCTAGTCGAACTACTTTGTCGATGAGATCTCGAAACTATAGTACGTTGATGACGATACCTCGAATCTATCGGAAGCGGCTTCTGTGGTCTCTTGGGTGGATCTTGATGACCACTTTGGTTTCTAGGCTCTGATAACTCGATTTTTGATTGCTTTGGTTTTTTTTGTTTATCTTTGCTCTTGCTGGCAGATTTGTAATTGTTGTAGATTTCGAAAAGCATCACGCCCAATGAAATCAGGGTGTTTGTGCCAGTGTTTATGATTATCACTGAAATGACAGCCTTGCCTTGTGATTCAGTTCCTGAGAAATCAGGATCCAGATTTTGGGTGATTGCCAATGCTAAATTGAGAGTTGCTGCAATGAAGATACATGAAAAGTTGAAAAAATGCAGGAAGGCTGGTACTTTTTTCTCAAAAGGCTTGATTATTACTGGGAATAAGATGAATACTAATGCAAGTATGACTATGGAGAAGCATTGCAAAACTGGGACCCCTTGCAATGAGAATATGAGCAGAATGTAGATAGCGTTGAAGGCACTAAGCCAAAATCCAAAGAAGAATTGATTCTTGTATGAGTGATTGAAATCTTCATATAGAAACTCATATTTCTTCTCTAGCCATTTGTTGGAGCTAGCAATGTTCATTTCAGGTTCGTTCATTTTGTTAATTTTTTTGATGTGTGAGCGATTTTTTAATTTACTTTCTTCTGAGTGGTTACTCACATTCATATTTTTGATCTGAAAAATTCTCAGTGCTCTGAAGAAACAAAAGATGAGCAACCCTATTGAAAATGATATTATGAAATATCCTGTAAAGAAGCTTATTCTTGAGTAGGTATCCAAGAACAAATCTATTTTCAAAATCTGCATTACTGAATACAACAATTCACTTTGCAGTTTTCCAATAACACCAGAAGCAAAGAAACTGAACACAGTCACGTATATTCTTCCAACGAAGGAGTCGCTCAATTTTCTTAGTTGTATTGAGTAAGTTATCCCCGCCATTATGAGATACATCCCCAAATGTATCATTATTTCAGTCAGAGCGTCTCCAAAATTGTCAAGAAAAAGAGAACTGATTTGATTCGTTTGGAATATTCCATAAGGAAAGATAAGTAGCTCTGCCTCTAGATCATTGAAAGAAGCAATCCAGTTGGGGATGTAGGAGCTTGACATCGCAGTGTAAATCGTTAAGGCGATATTGGAGTGGTTGATATTGAGATATTGCATGTGCACCAATGATTCAGTCGCTAGAAGGCACATCATCATGTTCAACGAAAAACTACCGGAAACTGCATTGGCGATCATAAAAGCTGTTGAGGTTACAGGCGAAGCTGCGGTAAGAGCAACAAGTCCAGCCTTAGAAACGTTGACAAGTTGAGTCACACATTGATATGAGGTATAATCAGGTTTGCATTCGAATGGACAAACAAGAAAACAGTATGCTCCTGTGGAATTACTAAGATAAAAATATCCTGGGAGACAAGTCAAGCACTCTCCATTGTTTGGACCAGAGCATGTTTGGCACCCAAATTTACAATCTAAGGTATAAAAAAATAGTTTGAGAAGGAGTTATTGCAGATGAAGAATTAGTTTATTTACTTTCGCATTGTTGGCTGGTGGGATTTGCAAATTTTCCTATCGAGCAAGTAGCAACACAAGTAGAGTCATCTAGAGATAAACCGCTACTTGGAGCACAGCTTGTGCACTTATTAGTGGTCGGTCCAGTACACGTCGCACAGGGCAGAGTACAAGCTTGTAATTACAAAAAATTTTCTATTCAGGCTAACAATTGAAGGTTGAATTACGATAGCACTTGGAATCGGTTGTATTTGGATAGTATCCAAACTCCGAACAATTCAGAACACACATGCCAAGATGGTAATATGCTCCAGAATAACAGGTTGTGCAATCGTTAACATTTGTCCCAGTGCACTTTTTGCAGCTAGAATGGCAGTTGACACATTGAGGAGCCACAATTAATTGTCCATCTCCGGTGCATGTTGAGCAAACTCCATCAGAGTCATTCTGGAAGGAATACCATTAAAACAATAATTTTGAAAGAGAGTTCTACATAATATAGTCCATAGAAGCATCCTACGAGTAGAATAAAAAAATGAAAATTTGTTAGAAATCTTCGATAAAATTAAGATGATATTTACTTTGATATGAGTTAGTTGGAGCATGCAGGAAGTAGTTATCGTGTGATCGCGTTGCTACACAATTCACGTTGTCTTGTAAATAGTATTCATTTGCGCATTTCAGGTGAAAATAATTCCAATTCGGAAGAAGATATCCTTTCAATAGGGCGCTACCGCCTGAAACTAGAATTTACTAATTAGAAACTCGTCAGCTAACTTGATTTACTTGGTGTATCCTGAAAGAGATTTCGGGCCCCTTGAATCCACACAAAGTTTAGCACATCATAGTACCCCTGCAAGGTTTGAATCGCACTGCTTACGCTTGTCGGGTAGAAGGGTCCACATATATCCAGGGCAGCATTAGCCCCATCGGAGATTGTATAAGCTCCGGCTGAGAGATCTCCAAAATACACTCGAGGAGTCACATGCTCATTAACCCATGCTCTGACCGCAGAAAATCCAACACCAAACTCCTGAGGTAGTCCCCGTCCAATTTCGACTACAATACGGTTCCACTGGCCTACCCCAAAATAATGTAAATGTTGAAATAGAAAATTTTGATTTACCACTCAAAATAGGAATAGTATTGTAGATATCAGAGTCAAAGAGAAGGGATGAAACCCCTGCTCTGTCTATAATAATATTCAAGCTTCCTTCATCCCGATAATAATCACAGCGAACAGTAACGAAATCGGTTGCAGTGTTTCTAATGGTGAAAATTGGCTGAATTGGTGTGCCGTTCGGAGCAGGATAAGGGTAAAAATCCATCGCAACCACTAAGCCGGTTCGAGTAATTGACGCGTTGAGAGGAAATGAAGCGATTTTTCCTGGCCGGCACATCAAGGTATTGTAAGGGCCAAATTCTGGATCTGTGGTTGATTCCGATATAGTTAACCCTAATAAATTGTATACCCAAAAAATGAGTTTGGAGGTTCAGATTGAAGTTTAATACCTTTAAAACCGATTGTATTTATGCCGCTTGGATTCATTGAAGCGTCAACAATGAACGTTTGGTTATTGTTTGTTTGAGGGTCAGATGCGAAATAGAAACGGTACAGTTTGGCTTTTTTCCATAGCAATTATTATTCAGAATTCTACGAATTTTTGAAATGTATACCATTACTGTCCATCATAGCAAGGTTCCTCATTTTATCTTCAGAATCAGCAATCCAATCCCAATATATTCTCAAGTATTTCATATCACAAAGACATCTTTGCATAAAAGGATCTCCACCCCAATAAACTGTGGCTGAACTTAGAAGGGAATATCCAGGCGCACTAAATGTCCTCTGTTGAAAGATCACATTTGCTGAATTTGATCCCTCGTCAAGATAGTATCTTATTCCGAAGTGGGTGCTCTGAGTGCTGTCGATAAAAACACTAATAAACGTCCATTTATTCAACAATAACGTATTTGGATCACCCGACTAAGAATGGATATTAAACTAAATTCTCAAAATTTTGTTAGTTACATTCTGAAAGCCAGACCAATCACCACTAGTGAAGGTTGGTGTGGCTGCCCATAGAAGAAGTCCTGGAAATGGTGATGCGCTATTTGGACAAGAAAGAATAACCCTTCCTTCATGCGTGGCGATTCTTGAGTAATGTTAGAATAAATTATTTGGAACTATAGGCTACCCGGGATCGTTAGCAACTCTAAAGATTAGATCCCAAAAATCTGACCAAGCCGTCTTCTTAACCCAGACACTGATCCCAAATGAGCTAGTAACTCCGCATGAAGAGCATTGGCTTGATATTTGCGCAGTCCAATACGAAGATGATGTTGTGGGCACTGATAACAGGGATTCTTGAAAGTAAATGACAGATTCTATAAAATTCAGTGAGTATATTCTCATATTCCTTGATAAGTTACGCGCTGAAACCGGTTCAATGATGGATAAGCAGAGCATAATCGCTACGACCATGAAGGAAAGATGAGACACGCAGCAATTTCCAGGCATGGATAAAATCTCAAAAGGTATAATCGGAATTAAATTTGTCCTTTGCTCGTAAAATGAATAAATCCTGACTCGCGAATAATTTTGAAGTCTGTTTAATAAATCTTTTTCAAAACAATGGCCAAAGATAGAGTGAAAATTTTAGATGAAAGATTTCTATTCGTGTTGAGTTTTGTTCGCAAGGAGCCAACATTTGGTTTTGTGATTGTGATTCTGAAAAGGAAATATGTAAAGTTTTTTTGGGTATATTCTTCTTTCTACCTTTCTTTCTCTCTCGAGAAAGCAAATCCTGCAGAAGATCTATACTCTTCGCACGGAGCTATTCTCGAATCCTCTACAATGATACTAATAATACTCAATTATTGAATATCAGAAGAACTTTCATGTTTCTCCGTTTTTTCCTCCAAAATTAGGAAAACTGCACAAATAAATAATTTCATGATTGCATCTTCTTATGTAATTTTCTTTCTCACTAGCTCTGATTAACTTATACATTTTCTCTACGCTATTCCTTTAAGAATTGCTATTGATACGATTTTGAGAGGTCTCTCTTCGATTTAAATCGAATCGATAAATTTATTTAAGAATTACTTCCTAATTAGGCTTTATTTTGCTTTCAAGTCAATTGCGGAATGCCTCTTTCAGTTGCATCTTCTTCATATTTAAAAAGTTGATTTCACTCCATCGTTCCTCTAAACCTCAATAACAATGAGGTTGTTGAAATTGGTATCATTTCTTTAAGAAGAAAGATATTTAAGACTCATATTTGTCTTTAGTTGTTGTGAATTCTGCAGTTAGTAACTCATTATTGTCTGAATGCCTGAGCAAACACAGAAAGAGAAATCCTAAAACCCGTTGCGATATCTGCATTCAAGCGAAATAAATTTGAGACAGAATGAAATATATTCAAAAACTTTGAAACAAGTACATAAGATGAGTTTTCTGAAATTGTCAGCTTGAAAATTCATTGGCCTAGGGTCTTTCTTTGCAAGCGATCATGAAAGGAAAAGCAAATCTAATTGTAAAATTGAAACATGAATCAAATTTTGAAAGGATTCTCATTTCGGACTCTCTTCTTTGCAAACACCCACTCTTGATATTTTCAGATTCCTTGTATGAGGTTAATCGACTACATTTTTTAAATTCGATGAAATTAGTTGAAAGGTCATTAAACTTGAGAAGAATTTTTATTTTTTCGTTTTTTAATATCTCTCTGTTCTGATGGGACCTGCGTCAGAACAAAAGTTCGAGAGGTCTGTGGGACTATTCCTTTGAACGAATATGAGGCTTTTTGAATGTGAAAGAGGAATGGCGTTGTTTTCTCAAGTTTTCAAGGATAATGTATGCCTATGGGATAGGTTATCTCAGCCATATATCAATTTGAAAACATCCCGATTTCAAATGTCAATATGCAGAAATGGTAGTTACTTATGCTTAGACTGTCCATTCTCCTGAACCTTGTAGGTTCAATTCAGTCATTAAAAGTCATGGATGAAAGGTGCGTCTTTCATTCTACGAGCTTAAGAGCTGTATGTATCCTCAATTGGAGGTAGATCCTTTATTTTTACTAAATGCTCCTGCGTTCAAATGACACAAGAATTGTTTTTCCTTTTGAGCATTGCAATTATGAAAATAATGGGTTATAAGTGCATTATTCTCCTCCAAAGGAGGAAGTTGACGGTCATTAAATATAGCTTGGTGTTTTGCGAAAGGTTATTACACTTTTTAAAAATAGTTCATCTTGAATCTTTGTCTATACAGTATTATACTGACATACTGTCCAACTCATAGAGGTCTAATCAAATCTGAAATTAAATTGAACATTATTTTAATGAAATGATATTTTATTCTCTGTCATGAGGGAACTCCGCAGCAAATCAATTTCGACGCGAACGTGCTCTGAGTCTCTCTATAGAGTGCTACAATGAATGAGTTTTTAGAGGAGTTGGGAAAAATTGGTATGATTTTGCTGCATTTCCTACATAAATCTGGAAGTATGGAATTTTTTCCTCTAGTCATCTCCAAAATCACTTCTCCTTTCGATGTGAAATTGCGAAAAATATGCAATATCTGACCTTAGGAAGCTTCTTCGGAGCATTTTTCCAGAAGTCAGTCGAACCATTGATGAAAATCTATGGATGCTCATTGTCAAGCTACAAGAGGTTTTCGAATTTAGTACTGAAGCAATTATTCGAATCAAAGCATTTTTTCTGCTTGAGAGAAAATCTCTCCAAGAGAATGATAATGGCATTAGTTTTATTTTTTCTGACAACAATTTTATCTAATGGCTTTTCTAATTGATGCTTTTCCCTCTGAGATTTTGATAAGATAGTTTGACTCGTCTTTTTACTTTTAACATATAATGCAACCATTGTTTTTTACATTGGTTTATATAGAGTTGTAACTTTCTATCAGATATGAAAATACAAATTTAAATATATGTGATTAAAAAAAATTCTGTTGAGCAAACTTAATGTGAGTTTACTGTTCTGACGGATATCGTTTTTTTAATCTAAAGATCGGATACTTGTATCTTTGATTGAGTCTTACTGTCTATAATAAAACTAGCTTCAGCAAGATTTTGTTGTCGGATTTCACGTCGAAATCTTGAATCTCTTGGACGCTCTTTCAATGGCGCTTTGGGTAAATTTTTTGGTAAATCATTAGGACGACTTCTCTGGTTTGTTGAAGCTGATATTTCTATTTTCAATACTTTCAGCTTCTGTTTGTTCTCTTTAGGTCTATTTCCACAGGTAGATTTGCATTTTTGATAGATTTCAAATACCAGCATACCCAATGAAACCATCGAGTTTACTATCGTATTGACAGCTATTATCGAGATAACACCTTTTCCTTGATTTTCAACTCCTGAAAATTCAGGATTCAGATGTTGAATGATAGCCAAGACCAAATTGAGGAATGCTGCAAGGAAGATACAAGAAAAATTGAAAAAGTGCAAGAAGGCAGGCACTTTTTTTTGGAATGGCTTGGTAGTTGCTGGGAAAATGATGAAAATCAACGCTAAGAGAGTGATTGAGAAGCATTGCAGTACTGGGACAGTTTGCAATGAGAATATGAGGAGAATGTAGATTGCATTGAAGGCAGTCAGGTAATATGCGAAGAAAAAGTGTATCTTCTGAGAGTCCTTGTAATCGTCAAACAGGAACTCATATTTCTTCTCCAGCCATTGGATATGACCGCTGCTGCTGGAACCTTTCTCGTCTGCGACTTTAGTGGATCGAGTTAGTATTGTTGTACTGCCTCCTGAAAAGACACTCTCAATATTTCTTGCAGGTTTGTTCTTGGTTTTGAAAATTGCGAGTAGCTTGAAGAAGCAAAACACAAGTAATCCAATTGCGAATGAAGGTGTGAAATAACCAAATAAGAGGCTCATTCGAGAATAGTTATCGAAGAGCAAGTTCATTCTGAGTATTTGGATAATTGAATATAACAATAGACTTTGCAGTTTTCCAAAAAAGCTTGCTGCAAAGAAGCTAAATACTGTAGCATATAGTCTTCCTGCGAGGGATTCGCTCAATCTTCCGACCTTTATCGAGTAGGTTACTCCAGCCATAAGAAGGTAGAGGCTTAAATGTATCATAATTTCAGTCAGGCCGTCACCAAAATTGTCGAAAAACAGGGAGCTTATTTGGTTCGTTTCAAAAATTCCCCATGGAAAGATAAGTAGCTCTCTGTCGAGATCATTGAAAAGAGCAATCCAATTAGGAATGTAAGAGCTTGACATCGCTTCATAGATACTTGCAGCTATATTGGAGTGGTTGATGTTGAGGTATTGCATATTTGCAAGAGACTCGGTTGCAACCAGACACATCATCATATTCAATGAAAAGCTGCCGGAGACAGCGTTTGCGATTGTAAAAGATGTTGAAGTTGCAGGTGAGGCTGCTGCGAGGGAGCGAGTTACTAGTGTCGAGACGTTTGCAAGTTCGGTCACACAATGATAGGTACTATAATCTGGTTTATATCCGTATGGACAAACAAGGAAGCAGTAACCTCCAGTAGAGTTACTGAGGTGAAACATTCCTGGGAGACAAGCAGAGCACTCTCCATTAGTTGGACCAGAACATCTTTGGCATCCAAACTGACAATCTAATTAAAAAATATTTGAAAGGATAAAACTATCTTTGAGGTAACAAAAATTACTTTCACATTTTTGACTACTGACATTTGCAAATTTGCCGACTGAGCAGGTAGTGACGCAAGTAGAATTATCATCCAGATAAGTTCCAGGGTAGCACTCGATACATTCGTACGAACTTGTTCCAGAGCACCTCTTGCAACTTGAATGACAGCTCACGCACTCATGGGCTACAACGAGTTGCCCATCTCCAGTACATGGCGAGCAAATCCCATCAGAAATATTCTATTAGCCAGGCAGTTAAGCTTTGGAAAATTAATCTTACATAATATAGACCGTAGAAGCATCCTAAGGTTGAAAAAATTAAAATATAAGCAAACTTTCTGAAAAGACGATGAAGGTTACTCTGATATGAGTTGGTTGGGCTATGCAAGAAGTAGCTGTCGTTTGATGGGGATAACACGCATTTCATACCGTTTTCTAAATAATATCCATCTGCACATTTCACATCAAAGAAGTCGAAATTCGGAGGGAGAAACCCTCTCAACAGAGAACCGCTGCCTAAAAGTATCGAAAATAGAATTCAGCT
>ENA-UOUE01000381-UOUE01000381.1-compost-metagenome-genome-assembly--contig:-NODE-381-length-36040-cov-12.752384_pt1 | contig 36040 bp, 21 predicted proteins | sample MGYA00238146_ERZ747223 | MGnify/ENA primary metagenome ERZ747223 (study PRJEB28781, sample SAMN06268865) | compost metagenome | isolation source: single cell | place: USA: California, Emeryville, Joint...
ACTAATTTATTCCGGAAACTTGGACAAAATGAACTGTAAATGCAACCATTGTTAAAATTTTGCGACTTGAATAAGAAAATTGTTAATGTCAACCTGTGTGTATTTGGTGTCTCTAAGTAAATTTGCTGCGCGCACTTGTCCATCTTCCAAAAAAGCACCAATGCGTTAATTCCAACATGATTTTTATTTAACGTAGTCCTCTTATCGTCGAACTGAGAACCAGCTTCCCTCCAAACAGTACAGCTTTGCAGCAGTTTAGGGAGAAGGATTTAAAAAGTTATCTGGTTAATGCCTCTAACGTATCAAGCGTTTGAATTCGTTTCAGGAATGGAAAACGTCTCGTCATCCAAATTTTTTTTCTATTTAGCTGCTCAGAATCTCTTTCGACTGCTCATTGAAGTAGAATAGCAAGCTTATTAGTGTTTTGGTTTATTAGTGTTTTTGCCTGATTTCAATTTTTCAAAATTTTGTTGCTTCGATTTTTTGTTGGTTTCCATCAGTAAGAGCTGTATTTAAAGCCCGAATTAATAGACGATAACACTCAAACTGAAACATAACGCAGACCAACATATTATAAAATTTCACTAAAGTAAGACTGCCTAGCGTCTTATAATTCCATCTTTAATCGCTCTTAGTAATAATTTCAGTAATTCTCGCGCGCAGGGAAAGACCGAGGTATGAACCTGGATGCTCCGAAGTAGAAACACCTTAAAAAAGAATCAATTTCAGAAATTCTTTCACGTGGAGGCTCATTTTTTTAGCTCTACAACGGCATCATCAATTTTTGTACGAATGTCGTTTTCAACTCGTAATATGGCATCAGTTTAAAAGAATAAACCTGTTTTATGGCAATATATGACGCATATTAATTCATTTTTAATTAAATTTTAACGTTGCTTAAATATGAGAAACACTAAATTCCTTTTCTACCTTTTATTCCCAGTTATCATCCTTCTTGACAAACTGCAAATTTCAGGTGAGTTAACCAATTAGTTAATTATCCTGTTAATTTCCTATTCTTTATAGCTTCTTTTGAAATACTATACCTTCAGGAGCCGATTCAAAAATATATCATCACCTCCACTCAGAACTACTCGCTTTCAACTTATTCATCAGCGTGGACCTCTACAAATCTCTATGCCGCGAGCACCTGGGTTAAAATGGAAAATTACACGGATCTCCAAGCGTTTATGATTTTCAGAATAACCAATGTTGATAAGTACACAATTTGCTTGTAAAATCTTTAAAAATAATATTGACAGGAGCATTGATGACGAGGGAAGGGTTGTGCTGGCTGCGAGTATGCCTACCAATAATTCTTTGTTTGCAATAGGAGGGTCAAATGGCACTTATTGGAGTCCCTATTTCACAGTGAGTCCTTCATTTTTATTAATTATTTACCCATTTCCTTACAGAATACCATCCAGAATATGTTCCCTATTGGAGCGTGGTACTTCATTTGCGTCGCTTTGGACCAAAACGCGAATTTGCAATACGGGTACACGTTCAGAGCTGATAATTTGGAGGTCGTATATAAACAAATGGCTCCAACAGGCACAATTTACCCCATTACACCATCGACAACTGTGTACTGGGGCGGAGGAGATTACGAATTTCCCACTTGCAATTGCTCAATGCAATACTTTAGAATATATATCGATTATATCCCGGCTTCTTTGGATGAGTTTAAGAATCTTGCGATAATGGACCTTACAAGTATGTATTGAAAATTGCTGACTTTTTCTCAGAGCAAAACTGCTAGGCACGCTGTTTATTTTCCACTTCACAGCAAATAATCAAGTAAATTTGAACCAAACTTTTCCTGCAGACAAATACAGGCTGGAAAAAAGTCCAACACCGATACAAGGACAAGGTATTTGATACATCGTCTTTTTTTTTCACCTTCTGTTTTCCTCTGTCTCTCCCTCCATTGTTGTGTTCTGAACCAACATCATATCATACATTGGAGCTTACGGCCTTCAAATTTCTTAGCTTTGGGCAGAGCACTCTCAAATGCAGGAGCCTCACCAAATTTTGGTCCGTACAATATGCTGAATTGTCGTTCTCAAAACATAACGAGCTTCCCACTGACTGCGCCGAATTCTGATGGGCTGGTCGTAGCTTTCGATTTCAAACCATATTCAGGAACTTCTTCCATTCAGCCCATTATGACAGTGAGAAGCATTTCTATGGCTCAATCGATGGTCAAAGTTGACTACATTCAGAGCAATAGCAGCATTCTAATTTGGTATTATGATAGCTCAGCAGGCGCCTATGCATTTGTGCTCGGCACAGCATCGAGCCAGCAGATTCCATTAGGTAAAAAAAAAAGCAGTTCGATAAAGCTAACTGATAATCAACAGGTGTTTGGAGCCGGATTATTATTGAGCTTGTTCCTTTGCAACCCGCAGAGTTTGGAGTCGGAAAATATTTGGGCAAAATCTGGGTAAATGGAATTCCTAGCGCAGACAATATTTTTGGGGATATTGCTGCTGGGAAGATTCTGTTTCCTTCCAAGACTGGAACAAGCTTAGACTTTTGTGGAAGAGTATCTGATAACACTATCAGCGGAAACTATGATATGCTCAATTTCCTTTGGTTTGTTGGAACAGAGCACCTTTATTCAAATACTACAGGTAAATTCAATCTGTCATATTTTGATATTTTGAGGGGGAAAAAAAAATTCAAAGAGAAATTTCTATTCTTACTTTTTTTCCGATAAAGAAAAGGAGTTAACTCATTAGATTTTTTTTTTGTTGTAGATTCAACCTGCTTGGTGACTGGCTTCCTCAATCACACGCAACAATCATGCCTCCAATGTCAATCAGGTTACTACTTCCTTGATAAAACTTGCGTCGATTCATGTCCCTCCGAATATTTTATCCATGAAGACACCAAGTCATGCCAAAGTAAATTTTCGCCTTGAAATGCAAACATCTTAATTGTTGCCCTTTAGAATGCCACTACAACGCCAGCAAATATTACGTACCTCTCCCTCTTTCTTATCAAGTCGTCATCATATATTTTTTCTGTTTCTAGACCAGCGACGGGTTCTGCACAGACTGCATATCGGATTATGTCTATCCAATCGGACCCGTTTGTTCGAAATGCCATTCAACCTGCCAAAAATGTTTCGGGGGCCTTTTAACCGAATGCACCTTGTGTCCAAATTCCACATACCTTCAACTGAACAACACGTGCATGGCCTGTGAGACCGATCGCGGGTACTTTATCGATGGCATTAAATGCAGTCTCTGTCATCCCAGCTGCAAGACCTGCTTCGGACCAAACGCAACAAACTGCCTTACTTGCCACCAATCTACGAGGCTATATTCATGCAATAATTCCTGTGTCATAGACAGATTCTACCTTGAGGCTCCCTCGCTTTCCGCAGTGAATAGCGCTACTACAGCCGGATCTTGGATAAAATCGATAGCCCAGTTCTTCGCGCTCGTTCTTCCTCTTTGTACCCAGGCAAAGGGTATGCTGTCCATGATATTGATGGCATTGCTTGGAGAACTTGAAATTTTCAAGTATCTCAACGTACTCTTTCCTGCAAACTTCCTCTTGTTTTCCAGAGATTCACGGTCATATCTGATGTCGAACCCTTACAGCAGCGTAAACGTAAGCGAACTCAACACCTCGTATTTTTGTGTGGGAAAGTATGAAGAATTTCACCTATCTTCAATTTTCCTTGAGAATGGCGGGTCTCAATTCACGTTCTTTCTTGTCTTTGTAATGCTAATCCTATTATGGATGATCATCTGCAGGTGTCTTCGAAATTCGAAAAGCCTCTCCCAAAACATCAAGCAGAAAATTTCCGCCGCGCTTTCAGCAGCCACCCTTTCGTTCTTCATCGCCAATTTTAAGGAGGTGACTCTTTATGTGATTCTGCAATTAAAGTTCTGTGAGCCAATGCCAGGGTATATCGAATCCTCTTTTGGCCTATGTTTCTTCATATTGGTGTTATATGGCTCTCTTATTGGAGTACTTATTTTTATCGCAAACGTAAAGAAGAGCGAGCCAGCAGCAAACAACGTGAAGCAGCCAAAGCGGATTTCTTTGATGGAATTGAGCATTCATTTCAATTCAATCTCACAGTGTCTTGCACAAAATAATTTCCTCTGTCGAAATTTCGTTCTCGTGATCCTCTTGCAAGACCTGTTTACAGTATTAATACTGTTTTTCCTCCAAGAGACTGGTATCGTACAGACTGCGCTGTATATTACTGGAGCAGCTTGCATGATAATCATTACTGGCGTGCTTATGCCTTTTGTCTCAGGAGTTGAATTATTCGCATTTGGACTCTGGCAAGGTACGAAATTAGTACTCGGGTCGTTGGCTCTCTTGCTGGGTTTGAACATGCAAAATGGAATTCTGGACGATACAGGCTTCGAGACGATAGGAGAAGCTTTAACTGGTTTAATAATCACGATAGCAGCCTTGGTGATGCTGACAGCAGGTGGGCGTATCCTGCTAAATATAGTTCGAGGCATGGGAAAAGGAAAGAAATCAAGCAGGGATGTATCCCTGACGAATACCAAAAACAAATACAGGACGAAGAGAAGAGCGAAGAGGTCTCCTAATCAGTCAATATTGATGCCAGACAGCCACTCACCGAGCCGGAGACATAAAAATAGCAACGATAGGAACCAAAGTCTCGCGGCGTTCAATATATATTTAAACCATGAAATCGCTTTGGAAGACAAAGATAATGATCAGCGAGACTACTTACCGTTCTCAGAGCAAGTGAAGAAGAGTCCGTTGCCTGCAGAGAAACAGATCGATATTAATTTTAACAAAACTCAGGAGTCGATGTTTAACAGAACAGAAGGTTCAAGGTTCGAGCAGACTCCCGAACCGAAGTTGAGTCCAAGCTCTCGGCGGAAAGTTGAGATGAAGGAAAAGAAAAGGACTCGTGACGTCGTCGTTGATGTGGAATTTCGGAGGTCAATGGATGAGACTGAGTTTAGAGGAGTGAAGGGGATGCTCGGCGATAGTCCCCATGATAATCCTCGATATTGGCCTCCAAATAGCAGCAAATGATGTTTTTATCTCGCTTTCATTATTAAATTCTATATTGGAGGTAATGGCCTCTTAGATAACTCTATAAAAATTAAAAAAATTAACAGTTTGCTGTAATCCATCGGGTTCATATGCAAATTCTTGTCGATTTGACTTTACAATCATCACTCTGATAAAGAATACAGTCTGAAGGTACGCTTTACATGATAACATACTCAAATTTAACGTAAGAGATATTAACCAATTCGGATAAATATAGTTAATTAAAACCGTTTAACTCAGCAAGCACTAAACGGGAGTCGCTAACAGTAACATAAAAATAAAAAAATATTGGCACTTGATAGGAGCCTCAACATATTAGTTGTTAGTATTGCAACTGTCTCCAACCAAAACCAATTGAATGAAAAGAACCCTTTCCGATAACAACCTATTTCCTCAGGATGCATCAATGAGCGCCATGTCGAAATCCCAATACATTCTCGCAAAGCATATACCAACTCATAACCCTCTATCTACTTTACAACCAGAAAGCACCGGACTGTATAACAAACCCAAGGAATTTCCTGTTGACCTCTCATTGATTACACCTATGAAGCCAGAGAGAAGCAAAATGGCTGGCTTTACATTATCAGGGAGCGACAAGCCTTCCGCAGGTAGTGACTCAGAGTACATCAACCTCACTCGAGCGCTACTCGAAAAAACCAAGGAGAACAATGAACTGAAGCAGCTATTGGACAGAGCACTTGCCGATCCGAGAAAGGAGAAAGATCCCAATGCTGATATCAAATGCATGTTGCTTATGATTGAAATAGAGCGTCTCCATGCGATTTTGTTTGAGCAGGGCAAAGAGCTGGAGGAATGGAAGAACCGGTACGTAGCGTTAGAAGAAGAGCACATGGAACAGCTTGGACAGCTCAAAAATCAATTCGAAAGCTTTAGATCAACCGGACCAAGCGCTGACGCTGACGGTCTCAGGAAAAAAATGAATGATTATCGAGCTCGGGCCGATGATCTCGAGAACTTAGTCCGGAAACTTCAGAATGATACGTCCAACTTGAAGCGAAGAGCTGACGATAGCGCCCTAGACGCTGAAAAATGGAAGGCGAAATTCGATGCTCTTCAGAAGAAATACCAATTAGACACTGGAATTCTCCAAAACGACATCAACTACCGTAAAGAAGAGATCAAGGCTCAATCAATTGACCCTGAGAAGCGAAGGGAAAGAGAAATTATTGATGAACTCGTTGATTCTATGAGGAATCGAATTGATTCACTCGAACGAGAAGTCGAGAATCTCGAGTACCAGTTAGACGAAGCAAAGAAGAGAGAATTCGCTTATGGAACTGATGCGGATGACTGGAAGAACAAATATAGACTGTTAGAGTCTCGCGCAGAGATCGAAGGCGTGCCAATCCTGAGCGAAGGAGTATCAAACGTTAAAAAAGATCCAAGATTGAGTAGATATAGCCAGTCAATGCCTTATGACAGCGTCAAGCCAGTAAACGAAACACTTCAAAATCTCAAGAGCGGATATAACGAAGAACAAGACCTAAACCAAAATTTGAGCAAGGAAATCCAATTCCTTAAGAAAGATAACTTTGAAAAGGACTTGGAAATCGATGATTGGAGGAACAAGTACCTTCAACAGCAACAAAAGCATGCGTTCGAGATAGACATGCTAAGAAAAGAGTTCCAGTTGAAACTTCAGCAAATGTTGGCCGAGAACCAAAATCCAGAAGAAAGCCCAGACGCAAATCGATCAAGAAGCATCGAGCCTAAAGTGAGGCGCTCGAAGCCAGACGGCTACTTCCAGAGTTCTCCTTCTCAGGACGAATATTTGTCCACTGAGCCTCAGTACTTGAAGAGCAAAAGTAGCATATATAATCAGTCATATCACGATCCTTTTTCAACTGAGGCTGATAAAAGAGAGAGAAGCAGAAGTCCCAACCAGCAACCAAGCCGAGGTAGTAGGCTATTAACCGACCCTCAGGCGAAACCGAACAAGTCTCAAGGGTACGAACGGCCATTCTACGATTCAGGCGATTCAGCGTTCAAAGTCCCTGCAAAGACACAGGAAAGTCGATGGTGGACCACAGAGCCAAAAGAGTCTGCGAATTTCCGCACAAGTCCATATATCCAAGATCCAAAGCTTACAGATGAAGGCCTTCCGCGAAGGCATCAAGGAGATGAGAGAGAAAGAGAGATATCACCAGGAGTCGGAGATTTTTCGCGACCTGCTCGCAGAAACACAAGTTTGAGAAGCAATCCATCAAGACAGCAAGCAGATACACGACCTGCGCCAGAGGAAAGGATCACGGAAGAAGGAGAATTTTTGGGAAGCGCCAGCGAAAGAGATGGTGGTGGAAATGGCAGAGGCCAGCCATCGAGATCACAACGTGATCGATCTGCTGCTCCAAGAGACCAGAATAGAAATTTGCCGAAGGCTGACGTGGATGATGATGAAAAAACAATACCCGCTCCTCGCGCAGAAAAAACCAAGCAGAAAGGCCAAGACACTGAACCGGACGACATCTACCAAACTCCAATCTCAACAACGATGAATCGTATTCCTAGCTTCACGAGAGCTCCAAGCGACAGAAGCGCGGTGATCGAAAGAGCTGTGCGGTCCAATCAACCTGAAACTGTGGATGATAGGAGAAGAGATACTGGTCAAAGCAGTCCTTCACCATTTGAAAGGAGAAGATCTGATTTTAGGACGTTCACTTCCGGGTTGGGCAAGCCAAAAACGAGCTCAGACCCATTCCGAGACGCCGACCTTCGAGCGATCATGCTCATGATCGAGGTAGAGAGGTTGGGAAGTCAAGTCAATTCGCTTAATCAAAGCAACCAAGACCTTCAAGGGCGAGAAAGGGCGCTCACTTTCGACAATAGCACCTTGAGCTCTAATCTCGAGGCGCAAAAGAAACAACTGCAGGACTTGAACGAGAAGATGAACAAGCTCCTTGAAGAAACTGATAGACTTCAAAAAGAGAATGAGAGACTGAGCGCAGCAGAGAGAGATCTGAAAGCTGAGTTGGATAAATTCCGTGTCAATGACAAACAGATCAAGGAGGCGTTAACAGAAAAAGATAGAGAATATAAGAAAGACAGATCAACACTCGAGGACCAGATTAAAAACCATCAGCTCAAGCAAGAAGAGCTGGAGAATAAGCTGCTCGGTTTAATGCAAGAGCTTGACCAAACAAAGATCATTTTAGGTCAGAAAGAGAAAGAGGCGCTCGACCTCGCGAATGATAAGGAAATCCTTTTGGAGGAAGTCGATGATTTAGAAGAACGACTCAATGAGTTAGACAGCAAAAGTAAAGCTGACATCGCGCAACTGAAAATTCAACTCGAAGACGAGAAGAACAAAGCGGTTCGTGGTGAAGCGACGAAGCTGAAAGAAGAGCATAAGCAGGAACTCCAGCAGTTGGAAGATGAGCTGAGTAACCAAAAGGCCAAAATTGCTCCATTGGAGAGAAAAAATAAGAATTTGAACGAAGAGCTCGAGAAAGAGAAATTGAAAACTAAGAATCTCGATGAGGAACTCGATATGCTTAAATCTCAGCTCGCTCTTGCTGAAGAGCAGAGGAACGCGAATAAAAACGCTGTAGAGAAGAAGCTAAAAGAGGCTGCAAATGAAAACGAGAAGAGGCTAGAGGAAATTGGGAATCTGAACAAGCAGATCAATGGACTCAAAATGAAAATGGAGCAAGACGAGCTTGCTCATAACCAAAAGAAGCGCGAATTAGAGAATGAGCGAGCGCAATTGAATCTCTTCCTTGATCGAGTCAAGAGCAAATGCGAAGACCTCGCGATGCGTTTGGTCATGGTCATGAGCGAACTTGACCGCCAGATATTGGTGACTCAGCAGAAGGACGCGCAAATCAATGGAATGGAGCAGCAAATAGCAGCGTTACAGCGCCAACACGAGGAAGACGTTGAAAACCTAAAGAAAAATCACGATGAAATCCTTAACGTCGCATTGGCTAGACAGAAATCAGAACACGAGAATGAGAAAGAAAAATTGCAGCAAAGCTCGAAGAAGTTCATAGAGCTCGAGAAAATCGCCTTGCAAAAAATATTAGAAAACGAGTTTGGGGAACACGTTGATAAGCTCCAGGATTCACATAACAAAGAGCTGACCAAAGCGAATTTCGAAATGGACGCACTGAGAAAGAGAATTAAGGAATTAGAAGAGAGATTGGCACAAGCTGAAGCGAATATCGTTAATCTACGGGCAGAGAATCAAAATCTCTTTTCGGAAGTTGACAGACTGGAGGCTCTCAACGATGATCAAGAAACCGAAATTGATGACTTGCAGGCCAATGTTGATGACTTGACCGAGAAATTGAACACGCTCACCCAAGAGAAGAAAGAATCGGTACATAAAGGCGATGAACTCGAGCGAATGCTTTCAGACGCGATGAGAGAAATCGAAAAACTGAACAAACTGATCGAGGAATACCAGCAAAAACAGCTTGAAGCTGAAGCTCTTGGGCAGGCCTATGATGAACTCATAGAGCAGTTCGAGATTTTAAAAAAGAACGCGGTTATCTCGAAGGAAGCAGAAGTAAAATTCGAGGCTGAAAGAGCAGCGTTAGAGGCGAAGATCTTGAGTCTCGAGTCCCAGGTTGCGCAACTTGAATCCACAAATGAGAATCTGATGAAAGAGGTCAGGAATCTGAAAGAGTTGCTTCAAAAGAATAATATTAAATTTGACGAAACGCAGAAGAGTTTGCATAATAAACTCCAGGATTTGGAGAAAATACGTCATAAATACGAGGAATGCGTGGAAGGTTTGTCAGTATCACCGATCAAGGGTAACCCTGCACGCTCAAGGTCGCCTCTTGTAACAAGAAATGGTCCTTGAAATTTTATATTTAGCAATTTGTAGCCTGACATATACAATTGAAGAAATCGCTGCTTGATTGTTTGTGGACAACAATTCTACATTTCGTGAGACTTTTTGTTAGTTATATTACTGATTCACTATTGCACTTTTTTCTTGGCGGCTAGTCACTTTATTTCGTTAGAATTCAATGCTTTTCGAATCAAAAAACAAAAGAAAAGGAGCTAATATGAGGTCGTTTTCATCAGTCAATTAGTTCGCAATGGAGATATACTGCTTTTCACCATAGTTTTCTCATAGATCAATAAAGACATTCTCTTGCTGGAGAAACAAGCCCCAAAAAAAAAAATTATTGAATCACATTGGAAGTGTTTTGAAGTTTTTATTTTGTGGTCGATTGGCTGGAATTTGTTATTAACGCTTTTTAATCGCGTTTTCTCAGAAATTATTTTGTCGAGATAGATTATTTATTCTTGTTCAAGATTCGTTTACCTAAGCTTAGTTTTGAAAAGCTTCATATAAATGGACTTGTCGAGTTCACTAAGAGTGTTAATTTCCGCGCTTGTGCTCGTTTGTTTCTTTCCAGCACTCATTCGTATACAGTCTTCCTCAGCTTTGTACTTATTTTGACAAAAAGAATCCACGACTATCATTTACGTCCAAGAAGACCTCGTTACTGATACTGGGACTAGTTATACAAAGACAATAAGTGCTTTGGACTCCAGTTGGGGTTTTTCCACGAATAAATACACTATAAGCCTCTGGATTTATCAAGAAACGATGTCAACTACCTCGAGCAGTCAATATTACTATGCCGAATTGGCGGACACACTGTAAACGACTTCTAATGAGCTAGGGCTAAACTTTCTTAGCACAACTTCAATCTCTCTAGGCGGCACCGTTGGTTCTTCAAGTATTTTTACAATATACTCGACATTGGGTAGCTGGAATGTTGAAAATGTAAATCAGTAAATCTATTTCGAGATTCTAATGAAAAATAGGTGAATATAGAGCAGCAATTGGTAGTTGGACAATGGGTTTTTATCGCAGTGTCCATCGACGCCTCAGCAGATATTGCTTACGCATTTCGATATCGATTGGATGCCAATTATGGTGTAACAAGCTATTTTACCTCTAAAAGTGCAGTGGGAAGCTACTATTCGGCTTACTTTACCACAAAAATCACATGGATGGGGAAGTCTGGATATACCTGCAGCTGCAAACAGCAATTTGTGAGGTTTTTTGCTGATTATGCTGCAACTACCAACGATCAGATGATAAATCTTGCACTTCTGAATTCGAAAAGTGAAAAGCCATTATGTTTCTACTTACCAGCTTACTTCTTTTGTACAGGCGCCTTATATTTGTTCAATTTCGAATCAGACCTCAAATTTAACCTAAATCGCACGATTCCTGTCCGTTACTATACCAATATAACCTCCGAAGGGTCTTCAACAGCAGTTAAAGGTATCAACTATTTGAGGCAGCTTGATTAGCTTGTCTAGGTCTTTCTATTACCGATTATAGAGATTATCCTGATCTTGGGCCTTACCACACGCTTTATTGCCGACCAGGAACGACTCTCAGCCATACCGCAACAGGAGCAATGTCAAATGGGATAGTTGTCGCAATGGATTACTATCTCCATTCTCCGAGTAGGAATTATAATAATCACTTTCAAACAATCTTCGCGATAAGGGGTAGCTCGACAAATTACATCTTTTTGACCGCTCAGTACGATTCTGCTCTGAATTACATCAGAGTGCTCGTCCAAGAGCAAACCAATTACTGGGCGAATGTCCTGACGACCACCACCATCATTCAAAAAAGTCAGTTCCATACCTTCGCCATTCTTTCGAGATTAATTAATTCCTTATTTGTAGATACTTGGATCCGGCTCATCTTCGAATTGGTTCAAGCGCAGCCAATTGAATTCGCCACTGGATTCTACTCTGCGAGGATCTGGGTTGGCAGTTCTGTGACCGCGAGAGCCTATTTTGGAGGGTTTACATCCAGTTATAAAATGGATCTGTCGCAGGAGAAGCTAATTATTGATCTGTGCAGCACGAAAATCTCGGGGACCGCGGTACGAGATACAGTCACCGAGGGTTACTACGATGTGAGAAATTTTCGATGGTTTTATGGAGCAGAAAGCCTTTTTGCCCCAACTTCTGGTATGAGATTTCGAATTTGTTTTTGCTAAGAATATTTGTTTTTACAATAAGACGCCACCTGCTTGCTGAGCGGATTCATCTCTGACAAGCAGACAGCATGCCTGCTCTGTAGTTCTGGCTATAAGTTAAACGGAATGGCCTGCGTTCTGACGTGTCCTACCTCGACTTTCCTCGATCCATACACAAACTCATGCCAGCGTAATACATTCTGATCAAACTGCGAGCTAACCTTTTTCCATTAGAATGCATCACAGGCAAATATTACGTAAATTCCTTTTTAAATGAGTAAATCTTAGCTATTTCTTTTCCAAGAACGAGAAGGGCGAATGCGACTGGTGCGTTACCGCAGGGTATTCAATCGTGGGATCTCAGTGCATCACCTGCAGTCCTACTTGCAGAAAATGCAGCGGAGTATTTGCTACAAGCTGTACCTCCTGCTATTCGGGGAACTTTTTAGCCTCAGACAAAACTTGCCAAAAATTATGTAATCCAGTCGGGTATTATTTCACTGGAACCAGCTGTCAGAGCTGCCACTCCTCGTGCTATTCATGTTCCGGTCCACGAGCGACAAACTGTTTATCTTGCGCCCCAAACAGCAATCTCACCTTAGCTTCAAACTTCTCTTGCGTAAAAATCGAAGTTTCGCGGACTCTGGACAACGAAACGTTAGCAGTGATCGAAGCCGCTAGTTCTTTCGGAAGCACAGCGCTTCAAGCTCAATCTGCAGCAACAAACATCCTACCTCTCTTACTCGGAGGCGCCTCGACCACTGCGGTCCTACTCGTGGGCTTTGTTGGGGACGTACTAATTTATCGATTCATCAACGTCCCATTCCCACAGAACTTCATTAAGTTTGCCTCGAATCTCTACTCAAATTTCATCCCGAACCCTTACCGCGGGCTCGAATCTCAATACAACATCCCAAGCGCGACCTTTGGCAAGTTCCAAGAGTACGAAATGTCATCGGTTTTGCTCGGAAACTCTGGAAACACTCTCGATCGAGAGCTATATGCGATAGCAGTCGCTATTTTATCATTGATTGGAGCAAGAATGTTCCGGAAGCGGCGTCGCCTCTCAAGAAATTTGAGAATCATCAAAAATATGTACATGTGGAATATCTTCCTTACTTATTACATGGGCGATTTTACCGAGCTCATTCTGTTTAGTCTGCTTCAACTCAGGGAAAACGATTGTAAAGGGGCGTATCCTGCTTATTCGTGCTCGATTTGCTATCTCATAATTTTTTCGTACGTCATACTCTATTGTCTGCTTGGATATGTTCTGAATCGAAAGCCCAACCCTGAAAACTCCAATCCAACAGCTGCAAGCGTTAGAGCCCTTGAAACTGTTAGCGGGAAAGTTGAGAATACAAGGAAATGGGCATGGGTTCCACCGTATCTGAAAATAATCATCTCAGATGTGAAACAAAACAGTTATTACAATAGGAATTATGTGATTATAATGGCGTTCCGCAACCTGCTAATCGTACTGATTCTCTTCTTACTGCAGTCGTATGGCACTTTACAATCAATTCTCTACATCCTAGTTGAGCTGCTGTATGGAATTCTGGTTTTGGTGGTCTGGAAGTCATTTGCTCAGAAAACCCAAACGATTTTATTCGGAATAGGTCAGAGTTCAAAAGTCATTATTGGAATACTTGCGCTGGTATTAGGAGCGATTGATTCTCTGACAGAAGATCAAAGAAACAGCATTGGAACGGCTACGATAGCATTGATTTTAATTTCGATTATTGGAAGCGGGATCATAGCGGTTATCACGCTGATCGGAGGCACGAAGGAGCTCTGGAAACAGTTCAAAGGGAAGTTTTTAACAAGGAAAAACATAGTTCTTCCAATTCCGAGACAGGAGACTGAAACTCCTGCATTGGACACAATTAGGGTAACTACCCGGCATCAAAGCTTGGACTCTGCGACAACTATAGTGGTTCCGGATACAAAAGAGAGTCCAATCACAACCAAGAGCAAATTCTTCCCGGGTGAGAGCAAGGAAGATTCGTCTGGTGATCGCTTCGATTCGTTAAACCGATTGCCCTTTATAATGAAAGTGCAAGATACAGTAATGAGGCCTGAAGAGGATAATTTAACTTCAGAGATCCTTACAGTGCCAGCGGACCAAAAAGTCACAATTATCCACACAAAACTAAACTTGCCGAAGGGTAAAACAGCTTTGCCAAAGCCAGGAGAGAGCGGGAAAGAGTATGAGGTAAGTTCGACGCGGCTTGAGAAATTTAAGCCAATTGAGAATAATTGGATCGTTGAGGAAACACCAAAAAAGGAAAATATTGAAACAGAAATGGAAGTTGCCAACTCGGCGGCGAGAGATCGGGCGCAAACAGTTGATGATGAATAGAAATGTTTTTGTTGCTTTTATTTTATGCTTTTTGCATATAGATTTGTAAAAGGGAAAAAAGGTTCTTGGATTTCTTTTCAAAGAGTTTTTTAAAGCGATTCTTAATGTCTCGGCTTAAGTTGCACGGAAATGATAAGAATGAGGGAGTCTCCGCATGAGAGAAATTTCAATCATAGTGATAGAATATTCATTGAGAATTAATTCATTATCAAAGCGAATGAGATGTTGTTCACTTTGAATAGGTGTTAGATACTCTATCGAGTTGAACATTTTATTTCTACTTTGTTCCTGCATTTGATAGCTTTGAGAAATATAATAATGATGATGTCCTATTGTTAAAAAAAAAACCTGGTTGTTGTAAATTTTCAACAGAGAAAATTTTCCGGACCAGCATAGCTTGTCTTGATGAAAAAATAACATAAAGTTTCTTTGAATATTGATATCTCAAGCGAAATTTCTGGTACTTGTTTCCGTTCTTAGAAATTCATAATACTCATCTGTTGGTTCTGATCTTTTTGGTCGCAGCTTTAGAGTTCCAAGCTTCCATAAAATCTAACTCAATTTCGATATGTTAAACCAAGCCCTAGGAATTGGCGGCAAAAATTAAAAACTCTGATTTCACTTTCCCAATTCTGTTCTGAAAATTCGAAACGCATGAAAAAATGAAATCTCACTCTTCTAAGTTTCGATTGCTCGCTTGATTTGTCTAGCATTCTAATTCTCATGGAGTCTAGCCAGATATTGAATTATGGCCAGTATGAGAAGAAGAAGCAATCTCTTTCTTAATTCTTTTTTAACACTCAAAAACTAAAGATTCTGCTATTAGTCCTCAGCGAACTATTCTTGTTTCCCTCTGCTCTTCTGAGGCTAGCAACTTTTTCAGAGGATTTTGGAGTTTCTTTAAGAAGTCAGTCATTATTGATTTATTTTTCAAGAATATGAAATGCCAACTTCTCTGCTGGCTACCTATTCAGTTTATTAATTCTCAACCAATCTACTCTCAACATTGAATCAACCAAAAGAATAGATAGAAAATAAGGTTTAAGAGCGACTTAGATCTGGATATAGACTCAGCAGCCAGCTATTTATATAGATCACCTTAGTTCTTAGATTCTTCAACCATCATGATATCCTTCTCCAGGATGAGTCCTCCAGCCTTTTGGGTGATTTCGGTTTCTTCCTTAGCCCATGGGTATTCCTTGGCAAGAGCCTCTTCCTCTTCAATAGTAAGGTCCTTAGTGACACCGAACTTGGATTTCAACTTTTCAATGTCTTCAACGGTGTTACCAATGTAGAATTCAGTAGCAATTCTAGCAATGCAGACGTCTTTAAGGGTGTCGATTTCAAGGTAGTAAGCGGCGTCGAGGATGCCCTTAATGGATTCGAGGTCGTACTGGCTGATGAATTTGACGTCTTTGTCACTCAAATTCTTAGTGATATCAGAGGATTTGAGTGGCTTCTCAACAACTGGAGGGTTGTAGTCGTGTTGTTGGAAGTATTCAAGCACCTTTTCAAAGACTTCTGACGAGATCTTGACAGGGATGGCTTCACTGCTGAACTCGAGCTGACCCTTGATGAGCTTGCTCAAACCTTTGATTCTCTCGTCGACCTTGTATTCCTTTCCTTTACCTTCATCAGTCTTGATAACAACTTCTGGCATTTTCTTCGGTGCTTTAACTCTCGAGTTTTGCTAAATTTTTTTCAATAAATAATAGCAATTTTTAATTTGCATATCTTAAGGAACCGGAAACACTGATCTTTTTATTAAATTAATCGAGCAAGAGTATCTATTATAATAGTTCTCACAGAAAAGAGGACAGATACGATATGGGTACACGTTAGAGAGAGGTTTGACATATAGGCTCACACCTTTAGCTATAGCTCTCCAAGTTGGAAGCAGTTTTCAAGGTTTTGCTTGAGATGTGTAAGAATAGTACTGACTGGAGATTAAATGATAAAAAACGACATCTAAGAGTATAACCGATGAGGAAAGGGGAATATTTGAATTAAAGATGCCCTCGATGAGGGTTGGAGAGGTAGTTAATTTCGTTTAATTGTGTATGATGAAGAAATAACTCATTATCAGTGTTATCAAAATTTGTTCTAAGAGGGGGTTTTGGAGAGAAGGCTACACCAAAAGAATGAGTGCAATCATTGAACTGCGTTTGTTTTTGTGTTAGAAGTCTAATGCTTGAGAATTAAAGATTTAATTGCTTCATCAATAGGAAATTAAAGTTCTTAAATGTCTGAGCAGAAGTTCTCAATTGGTGTAAAATTAGCTTGCTACCTCTTAAAACCCTGAAAGTAGCCTAAGAATGGGTTTAGCCACCTCTGAAAGCTAGAGAAAGATCATATTTTTGATGAATCTCGAGAGAAATTGATCCAACCATCTGAAAACGCAGCAATTGCCTTCTCTTTCCGAAATGGTTCAGAATTGAGAAGTCAGTCTTAGCCATGACAGATCCATTGCACATCTGTTGTACCAGAACGTATGCCTTGAAGATTATTGTATTTAATGCGATCTATTGAATAAGAGCTAACAATTATTCCAATGACAATCAAGAGATCTTAGCGATTTATGTCTAAAATTGTTTTAACGGGAATTGAAAATTCCTTTTGATTCAATAAAAGTAATATATGAATGTTCGCTCGCTCGGCCTTGATTATCAGATAAAGCAGACTGAAGTAACATACTCTATGAGAAAACAAATTAGAATGATACCAGTAAAATAAGAGTGTCTTTGATATACTGTCCGATGATGTGATATAACTTCCGACAATTTTTTCAGCTGCGAAATCAATGATTTTCAGTTCGGTGTCATCAGATGCGGTTGCCAGGCTCTGGCCACTCGGGTTCCACCTTACACAATTAACCCAGTCTAACAGAAAAATCACAAAGTGTTAAGATCGAGGTTCCTGCATACCTTCATGAACATCAGAAACTGTATTAACGATTTTGGCCTCTCGATAATCAATTATCTTGATTGTTCTTCCCCACCCAGTGCAAGCCAACAAGTTAGGATTTACTGGAGAAACATCAATCCACAAGCATTCTGTGAAAATTATATATCAAGTGACAGCAAAGATGATTTACTGTCGCTGTGCTCTTCTACTTCCAGAGGTTCGTGAAAAATGGGCTGTGATTTTTCGCTGTCAACAGCGTTTATTTTGTTCAAATTATACTTCACGAACACTGTCCCTGTGCCGACAGGACTCCATCTACACCTTGCATAGTCGTCTATCTTATCATGCAATGGGGTATTCGAAAAGGTTATGAGAGGAAAATGGTGCCCTGAATCCACGTCAGAAATTACCATAGATCCACCATTCGTCATAAGAGCTATTTTTTTCCCATCAGAGTTAAAGTCCAAACTGGTTATGCATTCTAGTAGAGAATGAGCAAGGAGAAAGGCATTTAACTCACTCTCGCCTGTTGTATGTATCCACTGTGTCTTTCTGATGAGTTTAAAGTTTGTATAGTCGAACAAGTGATAAGAAGTATTTTTCTCTACAGGAATCAAAGCAATTGTATTCCTTCTGCAATTGACAGAAACGTCCCCTTCACCGACCACTAACGCAAAGATGAATTTGCTCGTTCTTAGACAATTTCATGAGATACCTCCAGCAACTTTTTCATTTGTAAATACAGGTTTTGTATTCCCAGTAGACACATCGAAGATTTCAAAATTCGCGCACTCGGTCCAATTATGGCACAAGGTAATCAGCAAGTTGGCGTCACGGATTTCTTTGACATGGGTCCATGCTGGAAGCACACCATGTCATGAGTGCAAACAAATCAGTAATTCATACTCACTGACCCTGTTTTTAATCCAATGCCTTCAAAAACCTCTAACGGCTTTGGATCATCTATACCATGGATACCGCAAATGTGCTTGCTGTAAGTAGACCAAGCTAGCATCGATCCTAGCTTGGAGCTATCTTTTTCTAGAATAAATTGTTTCAACAAACCCAATATTAATAGCACTACGTTGAGAGCTTTCATCAAGCATTTCTCGTGAAAACTTTTGATCTAAGGAAGTATGGTCTTTAGCCTCAAAAATCGTCTGAGCTGTTTCCATTAATCTATTAAACTTATTTGTTGTTAAATTGAATTTAGTGAATCCAACAAATAATGAGTACTTATCAGTTATTTGGAGAGATTACTTCGATGACTGGCATCAATAGATCACTGCCAATAAGTTTAAGCTTCTCTCCAAAATTATTATATTTATAAAGGTTCTAATTGTTGTAGTCTGGTGCACTAACTTTTCACATTTTACGATGATTCTCTCTCAAAAAATTCACAATTCAAGCATCATCCATTTTCCCACAAATTTCATCTATTATTCTCCCACAAGTTCAAGAAAAGCTCTTTCTTATATCTTTATACTCTTAAACTCACTCATTACCGATCTCATCCGAAACTTGTGATCTCGTCTGATCTGCTGGCAAATAAAAACCGTATCAAATTTAATATCCAAAAGAAACACTTCTTTTCTCAAGCCCGGAAAGGCAGCCATGATCGAAACCCTTGAGTATGACCGAGTTCGCTCAATGGACGTCCGTTTGAAGAAGCAAGCGACATTGCATTTCAAAATGAACCTCACAAGAAACTATTATGACTATAATCACATTATTTGCGAACAAGAGGTGATACTTGTTTGTGATAGATATGAAAAAATGAATAAAATGAAAGTAATCAATTGTCTAAAACGACAGAGGTCAGCGAAATTGAAGATTGAGATTTATGGCAGTTTAGGATTCAACAAATTTAATGCAGTTTTTCGGAAGAGTAACGCAAGGCAAGTCGCAAGTTTAACAGTTATTGCCGTCTCTGAGGGCACACAGATACCTTCTGCTGCTTTGAAAAGACTTATGACATCTGTAGCTCACTCAAAAAATTCAGTGTTTCAATCAGCCACGTTTGAAGATTTTAAGATAACCTCGAGTATCATAAGTCCGCTTCAGGCAGTCAAACTTGAAAATTTGTCATTAATAACTTGTAACATGCTACCAAGAGATATTACCGTCCTTTCGGTGTATCAATCATGGTGGAAGTTAAAATCACTTGATTTAAATCAAAGTAAATTGGGAAACCTCGGGGCAGAGATACTGGCAGGGAATACCAGTTGGATTGTATTGGAGAAGTTAGTTTTAAGCAGCAATGAGATCGGAGCGAAAGGAGCTGAACAGTTAGCAATGAACAAAACATGGCGGCTGCTAAAATTGTTAAATTTAACAGATAACCGCATTGGGGATGAAGGAGTCTCAGCAATAGCTTCTAACACAACTTGGGGCTCACTTGAAACACTTTTTTTGTCAAGGAATGAAATTACGGATGTTGGGGCTGTTAAATTGGCTGAGAACAAAGCTTGGAAAGAGCTTAAGACGCTCTATTTGTCTTATAATAAGATTGAAGATAAAGGATTAGAAAGTATAATTTCAAATGGCAGCTGGAAGTCATTGCAAACTATATATATCTTATATAACTGGCTTACAGTGCCGATATATCTTGAAACAAAATTAATTATTAGGACTGGAAAGTAGCTCTGCATTTGGAGCATGAAAATGAATGAAATTCAACTATTCCTGGGTTCGAAAAGACAAGATTGGGGGTTTAGACAATATTATTGATGAGGAAACTCAAATTAATTTCTTACTCCCTATACATTTTTGAGGAGTTTGAGACTATGAACTAAAAGCCTCTTTTGCTACTTAATTTTTGAATTAATTTTCATAATTTCGAGAGGCTTTTCTTACTTGAGAAATGACAAATAAGGTACTGACTCAAGTACTGCTGGCTTCGGGTGGGTCAATGCATGAATGAATAATGATATTTTCTACTGCGATCTAGTCTTTGAGAAAGTGATAGAGAATGATAAAGTAGATTTATTTATTTAATTATTTGGGATGAAATACTATCCTTTTGTAAAAGGGCTCGGGGCTAAGTATTAAAATAGTTGGAATCAGTGTTAATCCTCTTTGGTATATTATCTTTAGAGTTAGTATAGCCTCTATTAATTCTATTTTAGGTGCTAACCCAATTAATTAATTGCAGTTCGCTTGTTATCTCAATATGACTAAAGGAATTCAGTTTCCACTGAGCTGCCATGAAGTATTAGTATATATAGTCTAATGCTTCTTTGGTTCAGTATACAATTAAAGCTATTATGCATAGAATAGAATTACTCATTAACCTGTTTGTTCAGTTTCTTTTGGAAATCCCATTCAGTGTCCTAAGATTCCTTATCAGATATACCAAACTACCAAGAGCTTTCTGAGTCTGTAGTTCCCAAAAATCAATCTGCAAAATCATTACCTCCCTCATACCTGAATTCAACATTCTAAACTAGTTTACAAATTATATAATTTTGATTTGAATTCAAAATTAAATCTTGATTATCAAGCAGTAGCAATCTATATATCTCTCAAGCTCACAGAACCAAATTAACCTTATATCTCTGCCCAATGATTCAACGCAGGGACTCCTCTATACTTGTTGAAACAAATCCAATTCATGGCATTAATATCAATTTCTGTTACTTCCTCACATGTAATAGCCACGAAAAATTATTTCCAAACTATTCAAGCAAGGTTCATGGATCAGAACTTATATATCTTCCATCAAATGATTCATTTTTTATTTTATTTTTTTTGAATGACAATATTTTTTTAAAGAAATATGCAATTAGAAAAGTTTTTTAGTCTAGTTTTCTTCATTCTCTTCAGTGTCCAACTTTACGAGCTCAATCTTCTTCACTTGTGGCTTCATCCTGTCATTAGCGTTATCTTCACCAGCACCAACTCCAGCAGTGAATGAGAAAAGGGATTTTTTCGTTGGGCTTGGAATGAATGGCGAAGCATCTCCCTGTGACATGCTAATCATTCCTGGTGAGTTGCCAGATGGCGAATCCCCTCCCACCATGATCTTCGGGCTCACAATAGTATTCTGAATCACAGCAACAGTGTTATGAGAAATATCCTGTGGAGGCAAATCGAATTTGCTAAGCTTCGCAACAGCTCTGATAGGCTCTTCATCTGAGCTTCCGGACTCAGAGTCAAGAAGATTAGCAACCTTGGTTTTCTTCTTAAGTTTCCTTGGCTTCTTTGCCTTTTTGGCCTTCCTCTTTTTATTCTTCTTTCTGATCTTTGCTGTGCCATCATCTGGCTTGCTAGGGTCCTTCTCGGCCTCATTCAATTCCTCGTCATCTGAGTCAGAGTGTTTGGATTTTCCGTACATCTTTAACCTCTTCTGTAGGACTGTACTGTCCTTATCGGTTGTTGCGAAGATAATCTTGGTGTTTTCTTCAACTCTATGTCTCTTGTAAGACAAGAACTCGTCTTCTTTCTGGTAATTCTTGTCTGTGTAATCGATTTTGTCTTTTGTGCTCTGGAACATTTCTCGAACCTGCAGCACGCCTGGGGCAACGGTTGGTGGCTTGTTTTTCACGATGATGTCTCGAATCTTTTTGAGTAGTCTGTGAGTTTTAGTGCCCTCCTTGAATTTCGCAAGCAGCATATCAATCTGCTGTTCATAATTGCTTTTGGAGACCTTGGCCTTGAAATCGATGATAGCGGTTATGAATGCCTGCTTGATAAAGTAGAAGATGAAAGCGAAGAAGATCAGCGCGATGATAACGATCCAAACGGTCTGAAGTCCAGGGTATTTGCTCATACTCTGGATAAGCATGATGAAATAGAAGATGGCGAGAGCGGCCGCCAGTGACATTCCCTCGGTAGCGTTGAAATGATCCAGTTCGTATGGCTGCACTTTAACCATGAGATAATAAGCAACGAAGAGCACGGCAAGCAGCAATAGAGACTATAGACAGGTCGTTAGCGATGGGAAATAGGGATGGGAATTTTTACTGTGGTTAAGGGAGCGATTTCTGACACGAAGGTGATAATTGCGATCAAGAATACTTTCTTGTACAGGACGACGAGTTCCCAATAGTATGCGGTATGCTTGAAACCTTTCAACAGGAAACCGTAACGCATCCTGACTGTGAGATCTCGAATGTTATGTCTGTTTCGTCGAAGGATGCAGAAGATGAAGGCTGGTCCGATAACAACTGGAAAAATTAAGGTTACTTACAGCTACAAGAAGAGAGTGCGTTACCCCAGAAAAGGAAACATGGTACTGCCAGGGCGACAGTAAGAAAAGCGTGTTTGCCTTCCCAGCATTTGACTTGATAATCTGCTTCGAGGTAATATTCAGGTTCATCGTCTGTGCCAAGGTTGACGCATTTGAAGGCATTAAGGCATTGCTGGGTAATCTGTGGGTGCAACAAATAGATCAAGATGATGAAACTTGCAATTATATTTGAGCCAAGTTGTCTCCTGTTGTCGCCTCTCAATGCCTTTCCTTTGAATTTTTTGAACCAAAGAATAATCCAAACAATCCCAGCAATCACTCCCAAACAGACCGGAGCGATGGTCAAAACAAACAACTGGACGTAGAACGGTCGCATGTCCAAGGTGCCGCTAAACCCTCTCCAGAAACAGTCATAGGTGAAAGTGTTTTGTGGAGCGGTAGTGACTGTGTTTTGAGCTTCGAAGAGACCCGACAGCTAAAAAAGAAGGAAAGCTATTGAGACAAAATGGCAAGGGAAATGTCATTTACGAAGTCTGGCCATGATATTGCGAGCGTAGATAAGATGCTGATGACTTGTCCGAAGTTTGTAATGATTTTCATAAGTACACTGGTATAGACTGTGTCTTCCATATTGGATTTGAAGCCACCCCTAAATGTCAAGGTGGTTACAATTTGTGCTATGTCTCAGAGAAATACCTGACGGCCCAGAGAATGGATATGACAGCAATAATAGCACTAATGATCGATTTGGCACGGAAAGTCGTACCTGAGCATGAAGTACAGACCCCGCTGCCAGAGACACCGTAGCCGTCAACACAATCTGCGCAAAGATTTCCCGTGTTAAACTCAGAGCACACTCCGATGAAATTTTCCTCGGCAGGGAAGGTGTCGTTAACGTAGCCACTATGGATAAAAAATTGTTAGATTTAATAATAGTATGAGATATTTACAGGCAAGTCTCTGTGCCTCCTGGACAAGCAAGGAAATTCGATGAATTACGGTGCCATCTCCAGTATCCTGGCAAAGGACCCCAGAAATTCGATCCAAAACATTGCGCTTCTGCCACGCATTTCTCGCAGGTTTGAGTGCCATTAACATCCTCTATCCAATATTCATTGTTGGGGCATTCATAGCACTGGTAATCCAACGTCTGAATTTCTCCTGGAACGCAAAGACGCAGATCAATGTCAATCTGGGAGTTCTGAACGTCGTATGCGCTCAACAGTCTCGCTTGTACCTCCTCAGGGAGAGTGTTCTCGCCAAATTTCTCTTCAAGTCTTCTGGTCGCCGCTTCTCTTATAAGTAAAGACAACCAGTCAAAGGCGTCGGTTGTAGCTCCGACTCTCACTTGAATACCAGGCTTTGAAACGATTTGCAGTCTGCTGAAATTAAACAGTCCTTGAACAGCCTTCACCTCGCTTCCTAGCAGATAGAACGGCGCGTCCTCTTCGTCATTCGTAAGCTTTGTTATTGGAACGACGGACGATTGACTGAAGTTATTCGAGAGCACTCTTTGTCCATAATGATCGAAGAGACCGTAGAGGATCGTATCGTAAGTATTTCTTGAAGCACCTGCGATCTGTCCACTAGGAATGTTCGAGAGGTTGAATTGCGTGGTAGGGTTCGTTGTCGGGTCGTAATTCATTGGGTCGACAGCCAGTTCAGGAAGGTAGGTGATATTTCCGGCCGTCAACAAATTGAATTTAACAGGATAAGACGCTTCATCGTTGCCATAGAGCGCGAGATTACCAGTAAACGTGTTGGTTGTGCTATTCTTGTAAGGCTTAGAGGTCCACTTAATAGCGCCTCCTTCGAGTTCTGCGTAGTTATCTGTGAAAGAAGTTGTTGTGATATCCATTATACAGCCTTCAATTGTTTGAGTACAATCATAGTACACACAAGCACCTTCTCCGTTAGTACCGGCATAGGTCGAAACTTTATTGCCTGTGAAGGTTGAGTCAACAATAGTAGTGTTTGTCCTTCCGCTAACGTAGACACCTCCTCCTTGCGCGGCTCTACCGCCGTTGAACCTGGACTTCGAGATCCAGGTGTTAACGAAATCCAACTGCGTATTCTTGACGAAAAACGCTGCTCCTTGCACCGCTCGGAGTTGATTAAACGTGGTGTTGATGACATACGTGTTATTGCAGCCATCGCACCAGATTCCTTGTCTTGTGTCAGGATTGTCCGCGAAGAAGTCTTGTGAAGCACTTTGATCCGAAAAAGTGTCACTATCGATGGTAAGATTCGTCCAGGCTCCGTAGATACTCGTTTGGTTCGCCCCGAGAGTAAAACCGCAATTGGACGCTGTTGTATTTATGGCATCCTGAAGCCCAATATCTGCACCATAGCGTGCATGGTTGACGATGAACTGAGTACTGTCGACTGTAATATCTTGGGCTTGGCTCACGTAAATACCACCTCCAATCACGGCGGTATTACTATCAAAATTAGTCAAACTCAAGTAAGCCGTCGTCGCATAGCCGAAATAAATAGCGCCGCCTCTACTTGCTTTTCCTCTAGAGAACGAGCCCCTATAGACCTGCACATCTGTTTCGAATGTCATGAGGAAACCTCCGAGGACGTTCGGGATGTAATTCACGTCTCTTGAGTCGTCCGATGTAAAAATCACGTCAGCAATGGTTACATATGACGCGACTGCGTATATACCGCTTGAACCAGCATTAGCAATATTATTGCTGAAGGTAGAATCGTGGTAGGTGAAGTTCGCTTCATCGATGTAAACGACATGCTGGTTCGTAGCAGTCGATGAAATACCTAAATTGTTTGATCCAATGTTGGTGGAGCCCAGGTGTAGCAACCCGGATTCGACGTAGAAAGCTGCACCGACCTGCGCAGTGTTATTATTGACTGTGCTACTAGTCGCGTAGGTCTTGGAACCGAAAAGAAGGAAGCCTCCGCCCCTCTGTGCAGTGTTTCCTGAGATAGTGGTGCTGGAAAAGTTCAAGTAGCAACTCAATCCCCAAATAAAGCCACCATAGAACACGGCTTCATTATTGGTTGCAGTAACATCCTTGAGAACGAGAATGCTATTTCCATCGATGTAGATACCTCCTCCAGATCCCGTTGCTATGTTCGCATCGAAAGTCGTGCTGTTCAATGACACATTGGATTGAGTCTGGATCATGAGTCCTGCTCCAGTAGTTCCTTGATTGCCAGAGAAGGTAAGCTTGGAGAGATTCGCTGAAGATTGAAGGATCCAAACTGTTGTCTGTTGGCTGTAAGTGCTTGAGGGATGGGACTGGCACTGACTGAAAGTCAGGTTGCCTAACGTGACATTCGTGCTCGTCATGTTAAGTAACATCGCACTAGACTGGTTTCCTTTGCATTCGGAAAAGGTCGTGTCATTGATGTAAAGATTTGCGCTCTGGTATGCTCTTATCGCACCGTAGCTCTGGTATGAGCTGCTGAGGAAAGTGGAGTTGGTAATTGTAACCAAGTTTTCAGATGATGTGATATCGAGGGTCGCGTCGCCGTATTGCGTAGTCGTGAGGTTGACCTGAGTGAAGTTGAGCGTGTAGGCTCTGCTGTTGAATGATAAGAAACTTCCAGTGTTATTCGTTCCAGTTAGATTGGTAAGTAGAAGCTGAACGTTGGAAAATCCAACGAAGATGTCTCGAGTGTCAATAAGACAGAAGACGCCTCCATCAGTGGCGCTGCCTACGTTTAATCGGTAAATGAGAGCTGACAATAAGGAAAATACCTGCTTTGTCGAGGATGTAATTGGAGTCGAAGGTTACATTGCTCACGTTGATATCGAACCCACTGAAGAAATCAAAGAAGCCTATTGGAGAGCGTTAATGACAAAGAAGCCTTGAGATTTCTTACATCTGCCGTTGTAGTTGCTATTTCCAGTAACATTGCTGTCAACGAGTGTGACTTTCAGAGAAGAATAGATCGAACTAGGGAAATTTTCAATGAGAAAGGCTAAAAAACGATGGAATTTACGTCAGGATATTAGCGGAGTTCGGTTCGACCGCTTGATAGTCGTAACTTTGATAAAGTTTGACGAGAGACGTAAGCCCGGTAGCATAGGTGTTAGCATAAGAGACCATTTTTGATGAGCTGAGTTGCGTGAATGTCGACACATAAAGCTTGTTATTGAGATAAGTTTCGGATAAAAGCTCCAAATGAGTTGCTTTAAGCGATCCAAGTGTGGCATCTGAGTAGAAATTCACGCTGACCAGCGGAGAGGTCTGTCCCATTGAACCTGGAATAATTATTAGGTGATGAAAATAAAATAATATGCTTTACCATAGATTTCGACAAGTTCTGAATAAGGGTCTATCACTTCTTGGTCTATCAAGTCTGTGATATAAGAGGGAAGCCCACCATGATTAGAGTATGTGTTGTTCGTAAACGTGAGCTAATAGAAGGAAAAAGATTCATTAATTTGGGCATTATTGAAAAGAAAAAATCTACGTTGTGCAATCCAAGCGTAAGGTAGAGGTTGACTGCGACTCCCCAGTATGTGTCACCAGTTGGTAGATCTATGACCAGGATGAGAAACAGGAAAAGTTAAAAAAAAATTACTGAAATTCTCAGAGAACGTGTTATTATTCATTGTAATGTCATCACAAAGAGCCAAAAATATGGCTGACGATTCCTTCATGAGAGTTGTATCGTCAAATTCCCACCAACTAGCAAATTGGACTGTCGAATCATACCATTTCCTAATTTGGTAAGAAAGAAGAGGCTCCATGCCTTCGCGAAAAACACCATTTCCGCTGAACGAATTGTTCTTGAAAAACACTGATCGCGCTCCGAACACATAAACAGAGGAAGCAATGATGGCCAAGTTATTTTGGAAGGTGTTGTTCTCGAAGATGATTTGGTATGGACCATAGACTAGCTCAGGAGCATATTCTGGGAGAGTGAATGCCTTAGTGCTGAGGTCCACAGTCGGATAATCGGTACGGAAGTTGCTTCCAAGAGTAACGAAAGAGTATTCGGATTGATCGTTAATAGGGCAGAGTATGTTCACACTTCCCACTGTTCTTCCGCAGCCGATGTTATCAATGAAAGAATTGTTAATGAGTTGGATAGCTCCGCAGCGTCCGTCGAGGTAGTTCAATCGAGGCATGACCATATGAATCACGTTTCCGTATAAGTGAGCGAAATTGTACGAAAACGTATTATTTGTGAAGGCGATTACCGGATTAAGTGCTAAGAAGAAAATTCATTAAGATCCAGGCCAAGGTAAATAATGATTATTACTGTCAACATTCGTATTGATGTTGTTCAGGTAGAATACTGAGCCTTGCATGCCGGAGATATTAGTGAACGTGCTGTTGGTGACTTCAAGCGAGCCGTAGAAATCCCAAAGCAGGAAGGCGGAGGTAGTATAGTAGGAGTACATGTTATTGAAGTGATAGAGATGGAAATCGAGCTTTTCTGTCGAGTTTACACCGAGCTGAGCCGATTGAAGCTCTCCGTCCTTGCGGGAACATGTTGTTAACAGAGGATGCTGACTGCTGGTGGCTCCACTCACAGTTACATTCGAAATGTTCACTTGAGCCCGAGTACTCGCAAGTCCCAAAACATATGCTGACACTCTAGCTTGTTCTCTATTGCCGGTGGGATCAGGACTTTTTGGGAATAATAGGAGCTATTTACCTCGCCAGAAGAACAGTTATGTCGGTCGTTCGGATCCAATTAGTGGGATTGTAGTCAGGAATAGTCAAATTTATCAATGAAATGTAAGAATCAGGGGCGCAAGGAGCCGTGCAAGCTGCATAGGGGTCCTTTGACGCCGTGGCTTCGAATAGGAAGTTATTGCCAGTTGGGTCGTACCAAAAGTTCGAAATTATTCCGTCGAGCAAGAACATCCGACTGAATGTTGTGTTCACGATGGTGATGTTCGAGGCAGTGTGGAAACTGAGGAATCGCCTTACATTTTGAGCTTTTGACGCAGGGAGCCTGAAATCTCCGATTTCACAATTCTACAAAGGAGTCAGAAATGACAAAAATAAAGGCGAGGTTATACTGTTAGAGTGAAATTTGTCATCACATCCTCGTTTTTCTCGAGAGAAAAGAGGCCATAGCTGTCGAAAACGCTATCCAGAGCAAAGTCTCCAGAATCGCTTGTATTATAATCTTTAGCTTCTGGCCAGCAAGGGTTGGTAGCAAAATCGCCCCACTCTATTTCCAAATCCTCTCCAATGGTGTCGGCTTTAGAAAATGGTGCGGTATCGATGGAAAACTCGTCGGCTAATTGGCAACAATCACGTCTCATGCTTCGACAGAGGTTTCCTGTAACTATGTTACCAAGAATAAGTAGGCCAATAGAAAAATATTCGTTTGTTACAGTCATAAATGTTTTCGGAGCCGTCAAATTTTATTTTATCAAGGATTATTGCGGCTTTCGAATGAATACGCAAATTGAAACGCTTCATCACGATCGTTGGTATCTCATCTTCAAGATAACAGCCGGTCAAAACCGTATCTGAACAAGTTAATGGCCTACGAATAGATTATATTCCAGAAATCACTTGATAAGAAAATTCACTTGATCATTATAGTGACACTTCTGTTGACGAAGAGATTATACGTCACGTTGGTCTTGTTACCCTCGAACATGTAGTTAATCGTACAGTTATTTATTTTTTCTTGAGGGATATAGTAATGTTTCTTCATATCGAGTGGATTTCCCAACGAATCCAGACCGCTTGATCCTTTCATCAAGTAGATTGTCAGAGTACCAGTATCTCTCTGCGAGACCCATTTGTTAGCCTATAGGAAAAAGTTGTGTTTACAAGGATTTAACATCACAAGTCTACCACAAGGAGCCCTCCAAGTAGCGAATCGACTGCCATGTCTGGGGTCATACCGAGGGTTTCATCTGCGAAATAGGCCTCGCAGACTGTATCGGTCACACAACTCTTATTAGCGATCTCACTGTAAACTGACGACAGTCTGCAATCCTTGAAATCGTTCGTTATATAGACCGAGAGGTCATATGGATCTAATAAATTAACAAAAATGACAATTTTTCAGTGATTACCTGGATCAATTGCCGACGTGCAAGGCGCTGATGTGATATTGACAGTTACAGACGGGTCTCGAGGCTCTGGGTAGAACCCTGGCTTGCAAGAGGTACAAACATCGAGATTGTTTGGATCTTGACATAAACAGTTGTCCGGGCAGGCTTTTCGAGTGGATTTAGAGACAAACGAAGCAAAAAATGCTTACTAGCTGTGGTGCTGTTGCAGGTGGGCCACTCCAGCGCTATGAAATAGGGCTGAGGACTTGGATAATATCCTCTCACGCATGAGCTACATACATCGGGTGTATCGACCTTGCAGACGCAATTTTCCGGGCCTATTAGAGAGTGAGTTATGTTCGAATTAAGATGAAATCAACAGGTTGCGCTTGCGAGGTGAAGCAAGAAAGCCGCTGAGAAGAAAGCAGTTAATAGCAACGAAGTGTTTCGCATTCAAATAAAATCAAATTTATTAATTAAATGTTTTACGGGTTTCAGCCCTTTAAAGATTTACGGATGATTGGATTTCAGAAATATAATTCATTAAATGGTCAACGCCAATCGATTTAATTAAATCTTAAAGTTACGATGTGAGCAAGAGCAAGGGTGTTTTAAAATAAAATGAGCAGAAATAGCAAGAACGTCGTTCCTTTACCTCAGAAAATTAGCCTAGTATGGATTTTGCTCAAGAAAAGCCAACTCCTCTCTGAATTGAGTTCAATGGTAGACTTATTGACGGTTTTTTCGCAATGATCAAGGATCAAATTTCCTGGTTTTGTTGACAGAACGATTTAGTATACACAACTCTAAGATTATTGTTGCATTATTGCGTAAGATAGTGCTCTTCAACTTCAATAGGTGTTATAGAATGTATGCTGAAAGCTCGAAAAAATCTAAGAGTGGCCTCAGTTTTATGAACCTTGTTGCATTCAATGTGAGAAATTATGGAAAATATTGGCTTCCTTAAGAAAAAAGTAGCATCGGAAACCGGCATGATTTTATATTTAATCAGTGCACAAAATCACGAACTTAATTTTTATGAATTATTAAGTTTTAGAATGTTAATCATTGCTGAAACTACCCATTTTGACTTCTTGTGTGCTCTTGAAATTATTGAGACTTGTTCTCATAAAATACTCTCGGTACGGAATCTTTCGTCAAATGCTTCAGTACGCTGCTATACCTTGCAGCTGTCACATATAAAGATATGTAGCTTTAGATAGTGAATATATCTTTCAGTGTTGAAAACTTTTCGCGCTCTGGTCGTTACTAGTAATTGCTTCCTGAGCAGATTTATGACTTACATGCATATATAACACGTTTCTCGAATGTATGCGGAGTATTATTGGATTTGGAAATGGAAAAGGGAGATCTGCTCTATATCTGGTAGAGATGAACTATGTCGCCAAGAGACATTATCATAACTTTCAGGAACAGCTATTCTTGAGTTGAAGAAAAGAATCGGAAAGCAAACAGACAGAAAAGCATTTCTAACAACCACGACCAATCAGAATCTACTACGCAATTTTTATTTAATTTTACATATTAATTTATATAGAGCCATACCTCATTTAAACTCAGATATTGGCAAGAAAGCTCCAGAATGCTACCACAACAGAAAATTCGAATTTTTTTCGGAGGAAGTCGAACTCCATTAGACCTACATTAGTTTGGCATTGTATTTGCATTGGAGTGAAAGATGGAGCTGCCAAGTTTTATGAAATATCAAAGTTTTGAGCCAATAATCTTCTTTACAAATCGGAAAGTGAAGGGCAATGACGTTTAATAAGTGTGCAAATTACAAGAATATGAATTCAACACAAAACTTTCGTGGCCCTGCCTTAAAGTATTAATAAGTGAACTACTATTTTTCAAATACGATGCAACTTCATAACAATTTTTTGAACTGATGATGACGAAAAACATATATTCTTAATTGAAAGATAGCTCGAGACTCCCACACTTCCTCTTCACGTCACTTTCCTCCATAATTTTTTTCCAAATCTCATTAGAAATTGAGAAAATATTGATATTACAACTTCTCAAAGCGCTAATATGAATATACATTCGAAATACTGAGCTATTGCATTGAATCTCTTCTGTAACCGCAATTAAATTACATTGCCTTTGACCCGCAGTCTCTTGAAATCAGTCTAATTACAATTCGATCAGTTAAATAAAACTACTCTCAGAGATATCTCACTCATTCTAAATGCAATTAAGGGAACTCCTAAGATATTTGCGTGCTCATCCAAACGAAAGATCATTTTATTTTCAAGCATACCTCGACTCCAAGCTTCAACATGTACTCTCAACACGAAAAGTAATCGCATACACCGTTCTGACTTCTGTGGGCTATTCAATCTACACTCAATACAAAGTATCTGAAACTTGGCAGTACAGACTCAACTCCACTCGAAACATCTCCTGGCTTACAGGGAAGGCCGCTAGGGTGACCATCCCTAAAATTTTTCGACGCTTTATTTACACAAAATTTTCAGCAGTCTACGGCGTCAACCTCGATGAGATCGAAGAATCCGATCTAACCAATTACAATACCTTCCTGGAGTTTTTCACTCGTAAAATCAAACCAAGACCAGTCGATCAAGACCCTCTGTCTGTTGTTTCTCCTGCAGATTGCAAGATCTTAGCCTTCTCGGAAATTAATTCAAACGAAGCCGTCATCGTCAAAGATATCTCCTATAAACTGGGCGAACTCCTCACAGGAATCCCGAACTACCCTATAGAGAACGAAACTATGGAGAATATGAAGCGAAATAAGGAAAACAAGCTGTTCCATTGCATTTTGTACCTCTGTCCAGGTGACTATCATCGATTTCATAGTCCTACAGAGCTGATAGTCAAGCAGAGGAACCATATTTTAGGTACACTGCTTCCAGTAAAAGAGCAATACGCTTTGACCGGTAAGATGAAGTATGAGAAAAACGAGAGAGTCTCTGTATTTGGAGATTGGAAAGGAGGCTTCATGTCGCTGGTCTTTGTCGGTGCGTTGAACGTGGGATCTATTGAGTTAAATTTCGATCCTGAGCTGAAAACGAATTCGAAGCCTTCAACTCCGTTTCAACCATCTCTGATCAAAAGTTTCAAAAGAATTAACGATATTACGATGACCTTTGAGGACTTTGAGACTCAAAAGAAAGAACCCAATGGCATATTAATTCCTAAGGGAGAAGAAATAGGGAGGTTTAATCTTGGATCTTCCATTGTTTTGTTTTTCGAGGCGCATAAAGATTTCAAATTCGAGGTTAAGGAAGGACAAGACATTAAATATGGCCAGGTTTTAGGGAAGTAAGCATGCGGCTGTTTTCATGTTAATTTTAAATACATGGTCTAATCTGATAAGAGGAGAGTTGTTGTTTATTGTTCTTGTATATTTGTCTCATTTTGCAAGGATAAACTAGTGAAACTACAAGCATTTTTCTCGAATGAAATAGCATAATTGTATCATGAAAGACCACTCGATTGTGACCAGAATTATAAAATAAAGATAGTGAATTGTTACCAAACCAATCGAGACCTAAGAAGCAAGGTTTCAACAATTCGGAGTTTTTTGAAGGGTTTCATATCAAATAAATAAACCTTCTGACTCAATTTGCTTATTATTTCCGTTTCTACTTGAACTAAAATTTTCCATTTGATGATCGAAAGATGAGAAACATGCGATAAAATGTTTCTTCAATAATTCTGAACAACCTCTCTTACTTTCTTCCGAGTTCAGAAGGCCTGCTATGAGATAGATAATAATCATACACATTCTTCCTTTATTGAAATTAGGTTTATAGAAAGATCAAAACGAAAGTACCTCAATCTTTTCTGCTGGGCATTTTAAATAGAAGAAATAAGCATCGTCGTACAGCAGTCGTACAGCAATCGTATAGGTTCCGCGTAATCTCAAATTATTGCTCCAGCTTTACGGAGGGTCGCTCATTCATTTATTTTCACTTTGAAAGATCAATGTAGCCAACGAAAGAAAATAATCTTATCGGCAACTCGCTGTAATTTTTTCAATTTATGCACAGGAAAATAAGCCGTAACAAATTCTACTTCATGTTGTTTCTGGATGATGATGATACATGAAATCCACACTTTTGGTAAATTGTTACGCAATGTTCAAGCTTCAGCGATGATGCAAAATGTTCACTTCTCTTCATATTTTTCTTCAATCTGGGCAATATAAATTTTGCAAGTACCTTTCATTTAGAGAACCATAGAATGTTCAGTAATACAAATATCTCAAGTTTCAGTTAGCGGAGAAGAAGATATTTAAGTTTGAAGATACATATAAAAGTGACAGTTTTACTAACTTTTGGTTACATTTTCGATACAAAATATAATGCAACTGACTCAGAAAATTTGATTAGAAAAGAACTACCATATTGGGGTTTGCTTTTTCATTGAAGGAAATTATTTCCAAAAAGAAATTGAGGTAATCCCCAATCCAAAATAAATCTTAAGTTCTAATCCAGCCTCCTTCAAAAGCTGTATTTCTTCACTTTTGGGTTTGTCTCGAGAGATATTTTGGACTAATCGTTCGATTGTCAATTCTCTAACTCTGACGTCACTGAAATTGAGACCTGCTGAAAACATCGTTTAGTCTGGCATTAAGAGTAATCTGATGTCTCTTCAGCTCATTATTGTCATTCCTCATTATGGAGGCTCCACAATAAGGAGGTGTTTTCCTATTTCCCAGTTTTTAATAGCAAATTAGAGCACTGGTTTAATTAGCATTCTTCTTTGTATCGTTGCGGATTTAGAATAAAATAAAAGTTATCTTACCAGAGCTAAGCTCGGAAAACTAATTTAGGCAAGAATTTTAATAAAGATTTAAACAGAATGTTGGCACTTCCAAACTTGCAACTCTTCTTCCTCTTAATGCAGCTCTTTTAAGTCGATCTGTTGTTGAGGAGACATGATGAGAGGAAGAGCTTTAATTTGAGTGCTCTTTGAGGCCAACTATTTCTTTCTATTTTCTATTCTTACCTATAATTAATTCAATTTCTAAGAGATCTTCAAGTTTGCTATATATATATGAGGAGTTTCTTTTTCAACGTTCGTAGATCAACGTTGTTGGCCTTAGCGGCATTACCACCACCGAATTTTAAATTTGAGAAAATGAATTAATGCACTCAAGAATATTCCAGTGAGCATGCAAATGAATTTCCAATTATGAAAAATTCTTCATTTGGATTTAATGGTAAACAGAAAACAAAAAAGTTTTGAATCGGACGCTCTAAAAATGCATAGTGGTTCAGAAAAAGCTTCTTGTTGTTTCATGTATCATTTTAGCTTAATATACGTTTTGCTTTGAGATATTTGAGATTCTGGGGCTTTTTTCTCGACTGTAAAAAGTCTAGAAGAGTGTAAGGCGCTTTTCCATAGAAGAAGAGCAATACTAAAGGCCTGCGAGAACAAATTTTTTTGGCAAAGAAAAGAAATTTATTCCTTAGAGCATTTGATTAAAAGTTCAGTTATAATTATTTCCTGAATCGTTAAATTTGAGATCTTGAATCAGAAATGAGTAAAATAGACTCCATATATATCCTCCTGGCACTTTTGGCAGTCTCTAAAGGTATACAACATGAATGAGTATGAATTAAGTAACTTATTAATTAGCCGCAACTTATACGGTGTCGGATCTCTGGGATCCCGTATCTCCTGTAGACTGGACCACTAATCCTTCCAATTCACCAACTTATACTTGTAATGGTGAGAAGATGCTCGGTGGATATGGCAACTTTGGATCTGGAGCCTATGCGTATAAAACATACACTGGACTTCCTCCACATTATGAAGCCATGATTAAAATGAGAATTTTTCAACTTGATTCCTGGGATACTGAATATCTTTATATAAAGGTGGATGGAACCATAGTAGATAGTTACTCTAACAAGGTTAATTCTCCAGGACAAGTCAACGTATGTGGTAATGATTCATGGACCGACTACATGACTAATATAGTCACCCCAGCATTTACCCATACCGCAGACTCCTTGCTACTTTATCTTAATAGTAACTTGAACGAAGTCGCCATTAATGAAAATTTTGGATTCAAGAATATCGACATTGTTCTTACTCTTTGCCACGGGTCATGTGCTGCTTGCGCTGATGGTACCAATACAAATTGCTCAGCTTGTAATTCTGGGTGGTATCTTTATGGAACCACATGCGATACAACATGTCCAGTAGGATATTATAAGCATAGTGGAACAAATACCTGTAAGCCTTGCCATTCAAGCGCAACTAGTCCCTATTCCTGCTACACATGCGACGGAGGGAATTCGAACAACTGTCTCTCTTGCTATGCGTATTATTACCTCTACGTAGGACAATGTGTCAGTTATTGTCCTGCTGTAGGGTACTACATATCAGGCTGGACATGTCAGGCTTGCCATTCAACTTGTAAAACCTGTACTGGAGGAACGGCAAGCTCCTGCACCTCTTGCAATACTAATAGATATCTCCACCCAAATACAGGAGGACAATGCCTCTCCTCTTGTCCA
>ENA-UOUE01000382-UOUE01000382.1-compost-metagenome-genome-assembly--contig:-NODE-382-length-36006-cov-19.842940_pt1 | contig 36006 bp, 20 predicted proteins | sample MGYA00238146_ERZ747223 | MGnify/ENA primary metagenome ERZ747223 (study PRJEB28781, sample SAMN06268865) | compost metagenome | isolation source: single cell | place: USA: California, Emeryville, Joint...
TTAAAATGAGAGTGTATAATTGAGCCACAATAGTAATTGCTGAAAGTGCAATGCTCCAGTGACTAAACCTCTCTTCCGTGGGAGAGTTTATCTCGTTTAATATTTTCATTAGAAGGCACGGAAACGCTTGGAGCACAATCTGGATTGCATTTGTAACCATGATGAACATCATCGCTTTATCTCTGTGATTTAGCAGCTCTCGAGTAGTACTTACCATACATTCGGCGGCAATCAAGTCGTATTGCACACAGTTGCAAAATTTCATATACAAGAACATCGCCAGAAAGACTGAGTACCCCAGCCAAATAAGTAACTCAAGCAGTAAGCTTATGATTGTTGGAATAAGATATAAAATTCCCCCTGCCACCACGGCAGCACACTACAAGAGAAGCCCAATTCCAACAACAAATTTCAGTAAAATGGAAAGAAAACAGCCACATTTGATTTGAAACTTTTGCACCCACTTCTTAAGTTTCCCAGCTGGTGTGTAAATTCCGTTTCTTAGGTAAGAGTCTATTGTTAATAACTTTGGAACGAAATTCTCTTGGTACTCAGGGTAGAGGAAGTATGCTGAGAGCATGTAGTAGCTGAGTGGGACAGCTATGATTGAAGCGAGGAAATTCCTCTGAATCTGCTCGCTGGAAAACCGATCAACATGTTGTTGGTAGTAAACTATCTGACCTACTTCATCAGTGGCAAGGAGCAACCCACTGGTTCTTCGTAAGAGCGAGTCTAATAGTTTTTTGATGAGTGATTGCATGAATCTTTCTCGTGTTTTCCAGTAATTAAATTTAAACTCGAAAAGGCTTGTCTTAACACAAAAGATCATGAATCACTGCAACAATAAGAGCCTCTAAAGTGCTAAGCATCAGTCGGTGACTTTCTAATCGATGTTTAAAAGATGCAAAATTTAAGTATTGAATCGGTTTTTGTACCAAAATTCTTTATACTAAGTCGACTAATCTCATATCATTTTCTCTGGTTCGTTAAGTATTTGTTAAGCAATATAGATGTTCTTGATAGAGCGACATTTTCGAGTATATATCTATCTGTTCTAACTCCTACAAGGTCACTTAAAGGGCGGTAATGTTATACTTTCTCATGACTTGTCTGAGTTCTTCTTCATGTTGGCTAAATGCATCACATCGGTGAGTTATACAAAAAGGACCAAGAGTTTTACTCTGCAAGTTGTTGGATTCTCGCATGAGCCTTCGCTCTCTCCATTCCGAAGACCTTTTCCATTTTCTTTCTGTCCTGTGGATCAAACACACTTCTCAGCTGAAGCTCTCTTTGCCTCTCTTTCTCTTGTTCTTCTTCGAGCACTAAGAGCATGTCGTGATTTTGCTGGACTTTGAGATTGTCAATTTCTCTTTGAGCGTCTAGATTCGCGGTTTTCACTCGTGAACGATTGGCTTGGTCAGATGTCTGAGGTCCTACTCACCATATTAAATTCCTTCAGTTTGCGCTAGAATATTACTCTGCTTCGCGCTATTTGTTCTAGAGGGACTTGATTTAGACCCGAACGCCTTTGGCTCTTGCGCTCCTTTCGGAGAAGTCAGCTGAGGGGAAGCGAAACTCTGAGGGCTTCTATGTTGAGAGCTCCTCTGGTTCTTAGTAGAATGGATGTTGGTACGGCTCCCGGATTCTCTAAACTTATCAGTGGATTGCATGCTGAGACTCATCATTGACTTCCCTTTGCTTTTTTCAAACTCTTCCAGGAGTTGGAGCTTATTGGCTTCCATCTCTTTTCTCATCTTTTGGCGGGTCTCCATCAAGCTTTGGCGCTCCATTCTTTCAGATGAATGAATTAATTATTAGCTTGTTATTGTGCAAATCATACTTTATTCTCTCAGATTTCTCGTTCTCACTCATAATCCTTTCCAATATCTGCTGACGATGATACTCCTTCATCCTTGCTATCCTGCGGATATTTTCCTCTTTATCAGCTTGCTTAATCATGTCGAGATTATGCTTCATTTGGAGCTCTTGCTGCTTGTTCCTCTGTGTCGCAGCGACTTTTTCATCCATCTCATGATATCTTTGCAGCAGCGTTCCAATGCGGTTCTGAAGTCTTTCATCATTCTGCATTTTGACCTACCATTCAGCAAAATATCAAATTTCAAATAAAAAGCAGAATTCATCATACCTGTTCTCTGTATTGCTGCTTCTGTCTCTCTTCCTCTATCTTTTGCTGCCGCTCGATCTCAGCGATTTCGTCAAGCTCACGCTTTCGTTCTTCAGCGATAGCTTTCTTGTGGAAGTACGCCTGTCTCCTTTGCTCCAAGATCTCTTCGTTACGGGCTTTCGCTTGGGCGATCTTCTCTTCGTGAATTCGTCTCTGTTCCTCAGACATCATTTTTTTCTCTTCCTGTTGGATGCGTAGATTCTATGTTTTCGTTAGGTAAATGATCTAATAAAGAGATAGATTGAGAAATACCTCTTGCCTTATTTTATCCTTCTCTTCCATCTCTCTTCTTCTCGCTTCCACTCTTCTCTGCTGTTCCATGAGCTTTTCTTCAGTTTGCTTGACAAACTCTTCGTGTCTTCGCTGCTTTTCCTCCTCTTTTCTTCTGGCTTCCATTCTTCGCTCTTGCTCCTTTTCTTTTGGGGAAGAATTATAGGAAGGAATTTTCAATGGGATAATTACCTCTTTCTCTTCGAGCAAACTCCATTTCTCTCTCATACGCCCTCTGAGCTGCAGCTTTTTGCCTTAGCTCTTCCTCCTCCTGCTTCCGCCTCTTTTCCAATTCTTGTTGCCTTCTTCGTTCTTCTGCCTTTCGTCTGAATACATGAGAATTTCAAAAGCATGCGATACCTCCTGGCGGCTTTGCTGCACTTTCCACTCGTGCATCTCCTGTTTCTCTTTGAGTTTCATCATTTTCTCATTTTGTCTCTCCCTAATTTCCTGCATTTTAAGCTCATGGTCCATCACTTGCTTGATCTCTTTCTCCTATAAATACACAATTTTTTATTAATCGGCTTGTCACTACGAAAGCGGACCTGGCGGTATTTAATTTTCTCGAGTTGCCGTCTCTCCCTCTCTATCATTCCAGACTGTAAATCGCTACCATACTGTGAGCCTCCTTTTGAGGTTGTGCTGGTCTTCGATGCGCCAAAATTGCCGGAACCGTATAAAGTGCCGCTCTTTCGCTCCTAATAGAGGCGATGAAGAGTGTGAAGAAGAAGAAATACTTACGACGCTATCAAAATTGATTATACCGTTCTTCTCGTCTTCGATTAGATCTTCTCTTTCCTTAATCGATCGGTTAAAGATGTGCGTTGTCATGAAATAACTCACTTCGAGGCACACTCTGAGCTTTTCTTTTCTTCTCTCCTCGTAGTGTCTGAGCATAAGTTGGTATCCCTCTTCATCCAGCTTCCGATCTTTATACATCTCTTTAATCTCTTTGAGTGTCCGAACTAAGAGCTCGTTCGGAAGAATCCCTTGTCTTCGGCAAGCCTCAAGAGAGCGAGGACTAGGAAAATGGGTGGAAGAGAGGCGTTACAACGTTGAGAGATTCTAGATTGATCTACCTGTTCAAGATGGGCTCTTTTCGGGATTTAGGATCGAAATTTTCAAGAGATATTAATCTCCCACCCTGTAAATGGAGTGTTTTATTAGCACAATTGGCAGGAAGGCGGGTTAATTTACTGCTCGTGACATTGATGATTTCGAATGCTTATGATGCGAAAAATTGTATCTGAAATTTGTTAGATAAAGATCTTGGCAAACAGATAATTTTAATGCGAATTTTATTTATTCCTGAAACTGAAAGCTCAGGATATAACTCTCATTCATTCTGTAAAATACCCCTAATGGTACTATTGATAAAAGATTTGATTTGCTACAAAAAGATAGATAAAGACTGGCTTTTGAAGTACTTCTCCAGAAATAATAACCCAATTTGGAGTATAATGAGTAGATATGTTAATGGTCGTTTGTAAATTCGATGAGGAAGCTTCTACAGTAGAGCTATTATTAATTTAGGCACTTGCTTCGACTAAAAAAAATTAAATAGCACAGACTGCTGATTTTCCTGTTGTTAGTGAGGTTCGAATTGCTTTTCAAAATTGGTTGATGGTTCTGTTTTTGTTAACTCATAAATTTTAGCAACGCTTATATTTGATTTCTTCTAGATGGTTTCATACAACGAATCTCAAACATATGGGCACTTTGATGGCAAATTTTCGAAATTAATAAGATTTCAGCTCTGGTCTGTCATTTAGATGAGGCCAGCTTCTTTTAGGATATCATCTGCAGAATAGAGGATCGGCTCCTTCCAGTAATTGGTTAAATTGTAATCCTGCTCCTCTGGTCTAATCATACAGAAATAAATGAAGCCATTTATCAAATTTTCTTTTCTTACTTCTCTTTTTCTTCTTCCTCTTCGCTGCCAGGCTTATGGATAATTTGGACGTGATGTTCTGAGGAAGTCGAGTTGTCAGTCGTGGTATTGGTGTTCTCGCTAAACCATTGGTGGTCCTCCTCCTCGATCTCTTCATCTTGGTCTCCGGATTGAACCTCCGTGGCTGTATCGTAAAATAATCAGGAAAAAAACAAAAACCCATTGGTAATACTGTGTTTATTAAACGAAATTTGTACGGTGTGCTTTGTGTTGGATTGGCTGTACCCATATTTTGAACCGGAATTATCCTGGTCTTCATTCTGCTTGTCCTCGTCTTGGTCGTCTTTATCGCTAAAATATCATAAATTCAACTTTCCTCACGAATTCACGATTGTTACTCATCGTTCTGCTCATTTTTCTTAGCAATGCTATTGAAATATTTCGAAAACTTCTGCATGAAGTTCTGGTTGGGGGGTAAAGTAACAACTCTTAGGAAGATAATTTACCGGCAAGTCGAGTTGGACGTCGTTCTTGTCATCCTCTTCCTCTTCTTGTTTCGCTCGTGGGTCCTTTCCTCCGAGGTTAGTGCTGTTTAGCTTGTTGCAGTCAGCCAGAAATTGCTCGGTATATGTTTTCCAGTCTGTGCCTATTCAAAAAAGTAGGGACAGATATTTCCTCAGTTATAGGAGAGTATATACTATTCTCGATTTGAGATTTCACATATTCATCAGTCGACTCATTGATTTTATTGGAAAGTCTGACGAGATGTCCGATGTATCCTTTTCTTATTTTTCTTTCTTCTCTGAATGCAAAATCTGGAGAATCTGTAAGTTTGATTATCAAGCTCAACAGCTTTTGATCCTCAAATAGCTGGGGTCAAATAATTAGCAGCTTCAGTCTTGTTCAACCACAATTGAAAATTACGTGCTTTTTGAGGGATAGATACTGGCTTTCTAGGAGAACCATATTGAGGATCTTCTCGACTTGGTTGTGAAGCATATTATTCCACTCGTATGTGCAGAAGAGGGATAAGATAGTTCCAAACAGGTTGCTGCTGATGATCTTTTCGATCACAGCGCTCTTATTGAGTTTGATTGCCAAGCTTGTAAGCTCGATCAGTTTGAGGCGAGTTGAGCCTAAAGGTTTCACGACCTGTCTGAAAGTGTTTTCAAACTCAGGGATCTATTTTTCTGCGATTAGGTAAAGCGAAAGGCAAAGAAATCAACATCAGTGCTTTTGCAATAAGTCACAACGTAATCGATGTTCTCAGCCAATGCGAGGACAAGTGGTGTTTCGTCAGTGTTTTTGAGGTTCTCAGGAACTTCTTGTGCTGAAGATATTTGTGTAAGAGTCTAATACTCGAGAGTGACTTACCCTCTCCATCTTCGTTGTTCAATTTGTTTGCGTCTTGAAGAATGTAATATGCAATGATATTGCTCAAGACCAAGGCAGCGGCATTGACTGTGTACATATTATTCTACCGGGACGAATGATTTTTTTCAGTATTATATTCAAGAGAGTCAAGAGAGAGTTACCTCTGCTTTTAAATATTGGAAAAATTTGTCAATGGTAGGCTTGTCAAGAAGCTTTGATAAAATTTCGTTTGAGCCGTTCATGACGTTGTACTTGGAGAAGATTTCACAGATAATGAAAGCCGCGTTGTTAATTTCCTATTTAAGAATAACATTAGCGATATATTAGCTTTTGCAGCTTACCTCAATATCACGGTCTTTGGAGAACTCCTCGATAACCAGGTTCGTCACCTCGATTCTTTTATCCTATAATTTACTCTCTGTTATCCTTAAGCTCATGAAAGATTGCTACGATGTATTTTGGCTCCGAATAGCCGCAGCCTTCGATAGTAAGCAGCTTTGCCAGCACCTCAGAAATCGATTTAGAGATGGTTTTCTTTGCCATCTTTTCAAGTATGTCGGGTCTCCTCTCATAGATGTATGTAATAAGCTTTTCAGTAAGTCAACGTAAGAGCGGGTCTCTTTTTGAATTATGCTACTTCGTTTGATCGCTTGCTTAACAAACTGTTGACGACCTTACAGAAATAGCCTGCGGACGTTGGGTTGAACTTTCCTGTCAAGTCTAAGTACCCGAAAAGGCAGTCAAGGGCCGTGTCATCAGGCTCGCCTGTTTCTTCTGCAAGAATTGATAATTGAATGAATTAGGGCTAATATCCCATATTCTGATACCTTCTTGGTCAGTGATGACTTCATCTGAAGGCTGGGTTGTCTCCTCTTCATTTTCTGCTCCAGCTTTTTTCTTTGTTTGGAAGAATGCTGATACCATTGCCTGAGAATCAGAACTCAAGATCTCAGCGGCCACATATGGATATCTGTGTACAAAAAGGTTATTTACCATACTGAGAGCAAAAGATTGAAAGGCCTACTTAAAAGATTTTTTCTGATCGAAATTTTCAATGTCTGGTTCTTCAATGGTGTATTTAATCAACTTCTTGAGGTTTTCTTCTTTCAGAATGCTATAGTTTGGTTAAAAACGTTAGGAGCTGTGTTGCAGGTTGAGGTGCTTACAAGTCAAGCAGTTTCTGGTTACTTGTTTTTATTTCCATTTGGAGGCTGTCTTCATCGAGCAGCTCGTCAATATCTAACTCCTCCTTGTTTAATAATTCTTGAATGGCTAGAGAGGTATGCATTCCGTAAGCCCAGAACGAGCTATTTTGTGTGTTAGAGGGAGGAGTGGGTCAGAGTTACTTGAGACCGTAGGGTATCATTTTGATGTTCTTTTAGGAAGAGGATAAATAGATAATTTAAAATTTTCTTTTTCAATAAATTTACCTTGAGCTTAATTTACTATTTTGTAGAGGAAAATGCTCTTTGAAACTGAAGCAGTGTTGCTGAAGTCGGGAACCTAAGTCTTTTAAATTAGAATCAGGAAGACCGTTCTGTGCTAGATGTCTTAAAACCACTAATTGAACCAAAGTCAGCTAGATCTAACGATGAGAAGAGTTAATGTTATCATATCACAGACAGTGGAGCCTCTTGGCCAAGGATCGCGTAAAGCATGTTAGATATTTGATAATTTCAAAGAGTAAAATGTCCTCGGACGAGGCCTTCCCACAGAACCTTAAAAACCAGAGGTTTTAATATTTAATGTTTTCTCAAGAAAAATCAGAGATCTGACTTTAAATTCCATAATTATTAGAACTACACATGAAGTTCCAATGACAGCAACAAAAGTATTGTTAATCTAAACATGTCACTAGCTAATCCAACTAATGTTTTAAATAGCAGTAACAATGAGTGCTCCTGAAGTTACCAATTCATCTACATTCTTACCTAGCTTTGCTTTCCTTGAAGACAGGTCTCGAGGAAAATGCACCAGATCCATAAGATATCAAACACACGGAAAAATTAAATAACTGTTTCTATTTCTAGACTCTCTTTACCAATATTGCCAGCACCGTTGAGAATATATGGAAAAGAAACATTTATTGAGGACTTATTTCCTCTTTTCATGTTTAAAAGAGGGTGAATATTATTTCATAGAGCACCATTTCCTCAACGACTACTATTGTAGAAATTCGACACTGGATTACCTTTAATATACATTGCGACACTTTTGTCGCATTTATACAGGACTAAGCTAATGATTCTCAATAAATCCTATTGGTATTGGGCTGCCTTATACCTCCAAGATTAACTTCAGCAACAGAAATTTTATAATAGTAGCGGGAAAATCAAATTTTTTAAAATATCCACGACCAGAATTCAGAATTGGAACTGAAACGCTCTATAACTGCGCAAATTCGACCGGGGTTTTCAAAAACTGATTAAAAAGAAGAATTTTAACGACGTTCCTTTAGAATCAAAATGACGACAACAATTGAAAAAAAACGCGATTCCTCATCCATCTTCTTCCACCAGTTGAAGTCTTCCGCAAAGCACTTGTTTAGCGGAGTTGACATCATAAAATCTCTCTTCAACTAATAACGCTCTGTTTTTTTTCTGATAGGCAGTTGCAGGTGCTATCGCAAGAACGGCCACAGCACCTTTTGAGAGGATGATCATCCTTAAACAAACCGAAAACACCACTTACCTCGGTCAAAGCGTCCCAAGGATCCTCAAGCAAATGGTCACTGTTGAAGGTCCTATGAGTCTCTTCAAAGGCAATGGCACAAACGTACTGAGGATTATGCCTCACAGCGCCATCGAGCTTTACTCCTTTGAGCTGTACAAGATGATGTTTGCTTCTCTCGGATTGCCAAGCTTCTCCCAAAAGCAACAGTAATGCTTTCGTCTACTTCAATCAGAATTCTTCTATTTTTTTCCCATTCTGACTGACTTATGACTGTTTTTTATTCCCTTAGGTATCTCGTTGGTGGCGCTCTTGCGGGTATCACTGCGACGGCATTCGTGTATCCTTTGGACCTTGTCCGGACAATATTTGCGTATCAAACGCATTCGAACACTCAATACAATGGGATATGGCAAACATGGAAAACCATTGTCAACCAAAACGGCATCCGAGCCCTTTATAGAGGTTTAGGCATGACCTGCTGCGTATAATTAATGCCGTCTTTTCTGAGGTTTAATGATAAAATGTTACTAGGGTATCGCTCCATATGCGAGTCTCAAACTGACGATTTTCCAAATCTTGAAAAACTGGTTCTATGAAAGCGGTCCTTCAGGAGAACGCCAGCTTTCTAACTTTGCGAACCTTTGGTTTGGAGCATTGAGTGGCTGCCTGGCCGTTTCAATTACCTACCCAACAGATTTGATTCGCAGAAAAATCCAAGTTGCAGTAAGACAAATTCCTCAGACCATTCTTGACATCGATTAACTCTTCAGAGTTTCAAGAATGATGGGTTAAAGCGTGATATCAGATCGGTGATCAAGAGAACTTACAGTACATACGGCATCAGAGGCTTTTACCAAGGATTGGTAAGTTTTGTTATTTTTACATTTGACTGATATTGTTTTCTAGGGTGTTACTTACATGAAGGTCATTCCGTCAGTCGCACTGACGTTTATGATTAACGAGCAAATTAAAAACCTTTTCAATTTAACTTCAAAAGCGTAGTGGACCAGATAAAGACGAAATAACCCGAAATTCATACTAAAGTTATTTTTTCACTAATATGAATTGAAATATCCAGAATACCTCAATATCTAAAGTACATCAATACCTTCATGTTTATACAGATTGATGTTAGGTTAATTACTATTGAAAGTTCCACTTAATAAAGGTTTGAATATATTCTATTAATATTGAAAAACAAAAATTTGCTCTTTAGTCTTAAATTTCCAGAAATATTCCTGAGAGAAAGCACTGAGAGATAAACTTTGAAAAATGCTTTTGCTAAGCCAGTAGTCAAATTACATGAGGCGAGTATGGATAAATAAGCTCTGTTGACGATCGGTTTCAATCATGCTCACAATTATTTTTTTGGAGTATCTAGGCCTTCTAAATCTATGTGACATTTGTTTTCGATGCGTTTTTTGCCGTGACTAAATGGAAATCAGTCCTTTTCTTTTTCAAAGTTGAGAAGGCAAGGTGTTTTTCCTGAAAAATTCATAAGTCATGGCAGAACAGCACTATTGAGAAGATATTGGCAAAATACGAACTCTACTTTCATTCAAGGACATTAAGCTTTCTAGAGTTTCTCATCTCCTGCATAAGCTATAATTTTTTTGATTTTCGTCTCAACCCTTATTAGTAACTCTTTAATTTTGTCCTGCCATTTTCAAATAACTATCCCTCCCGGGAATTAATTTCACCGACAAATAATTTTACAGTATTTTCTGTCTTTGAGTACGTGCATTTTTTTTCTCTCTCTCCCAATACCATCCTCTCATCTTACCTACTCTCAACCTAATCCTAAAGCAAACTGATTTACGTTTCTTGCAATCTTACTAAACTTAGTGAGATTATTTCATCTTCAGATGTACTTTGAATATTTCCAAGGTGCCTTGCCCTTATCACAAGGAGCTTGCTCCAATAGAGGGGCAATCTTTGCTATTTTCATTCTTATTGAAACAACTAATCATCATTTTCAGTTAATTCTTCATTCAATCCTCTGGACCGCGATTCCCATCATAACTTATTATGGAGCTAGCTCTCTAAAGGACATGATTCAAACAGCAGATGCAGATTCTAATCAGCTCGAATCGCCTAATTCCTCACTTGGTAATCGAATCTTTAGAAAATTGCAAAGGCTGTGGGAATAACTTCGTTTATTTCAATCAAATGAGCGAATTTTAAATATCAAGTCGCAGAAGAGCGTAGTTAGCAGCTGCGATGGGAGAAATGGACTCTAAAATTTAATATAATTTTGGTCGAGAATATCGCTCAATTAGAAAATCCAAAGATTCGAAATCGGCGAATCGGTACCTGATTTTAACTTATTAATTGTCAGATTCGATATAGGAATAAATCGCGATCAAACTTCCTTGAAAACGGTGGATATTAATTAATATTTAATGAGAACCTTGACCTCAACTCACTTCGGTCAAACAAATTATAATTTGCCTTCTAAATTGCAATTTTTAACAAGCCTCGTAAGGTAACATTGCACCCGTCCAAAATGTATCAAACCAATCATCAGTCTGATGAGAAAAACCCCAAAGAACCCAAAGTACTTCATGTCACTCTTTCATTCTTAATTTCTTTAAAGGACATGAAAGACTCTCAGGCACCTTCCAATCCTTCTATTGGTAAGGAATTCTCCCTTGAGTTCCGCTAAATGACTTCACAGAGAACCAAGACACCTATGAGCCTGAGCTTCAAAAGAAAATCAAGCAAGAGCCTCTGACTTCCAGTCAGAACCCACAAGGAAACGTAATTTCTCATCAAGTTCTAAGGTCGAGAGAGATACACAAGCAACTCCAAAATAAGGTAAGCTCACGCTGTCTCTCTTTTTTTTTTTGAAGGCTGTCTTGTCTCTTCTTCAATTTCTCCTGGATATGGTCCCAGTTTTGGGAAATTCTCAGACTGACGAGATCATTTAATTAAATTGTCTTGACTTTTTTCGTCAGTGCTGGTAGAACCTTCTGTGACAATTAAAAAATTTTTGGGAGTTGATTTTAATTTGTTTATCCTTGCATGTCAATGGTCTGACTTCGCTATCAAAGAAATCAAGGTGGAAGCCGAACAGGATGGAGTTGAGCATCCTCAAAACAAGCTATGAGAAGAACCGGTACCCGACCAAGGAAGATAAGGAAAACCTGCTGAAGTTTCTAGGAGAACAGTTTGGATCAAGCGTCGAATTGAACCAAATAGCGCGTTGGTTCCAAGTAAAGCGACCGTTAATTTTTGACTCGGACTCACCTTGGACCACATTAGCATCAAAGAGAAAGGAATGTCAAGCAGAGAGAATGTGATGGGAAGAAAAATACATATAAGAAGTTCGATAAAGAGGAGCTCGAATACCTCCAAAGCTGCTTTAAACAGGTTTATCTCAGCGAGAAGCTGATTTAGTCTCACTCAATTCTTTTCGCTGGGATAGAATAATTACCCTAAAACCGAAGAAATGACTGAGATGGCGAAGAAGCTAGGCTCAAGCTACTCTAAGATCGAGAACTGGTTCAAGCATAATCGAAGGTCTCTTGCAAAAAAAGGGCTCTTCGAGCTGAAGGTAATTTATCGTTTAACTCTTGTACTTACAAGTATCATAATGTTGATTAGAACAAGAAATATTTCAAGAAAAATGAGCTTGAGTATTTAAATCAGTGTTTCTCGCTCTATATGCGTCCAAGCAAAGAAAAATACAAAGAAATGTACCGCTTCACGATTTTCAAGGCTGTTGATTAATTTCTCTATTGTTAGGGCTAAGACTCTTGACTGTGATGAGTCGCATATCAAGAACTGGTACTCCAACCAGCGGAAAAAGAGAAAGCTCCTCACTAAGAAGAATAAGTAAATGGTTTCCTGATAAATAGATAACTAACCGTTTGTTTGTGAGTAGACAGATAAACGGTGACGTCCAAGCAAGTAGTGAGATCATTAATAATAATATGAATCCAACACTTAACTCATTGACGAAACATCCTGGGATGGGCTCGAATCCTCTGCTTTTGAATCTTCCGATGACTCAAGATAGGCCTTCCTTCAATGGAAACCCTGTCCACGACACTCAAAGCTCACAGAGCATCATTGGCACGGGGAATGCCATTCAGCCTGTGCCCAAGATTAATCCTGTGAATCCTACTTACATGAGCATTTCTCATCCGATTGCTATCAATGGTACTTATCAGACCTCTACGAACGGAGTTGTTCCGGTACTTAACAACGGAGCCATTCCTCTCAGTACGGCCAATGGGAATCCAATGTCGACAAATGTCTCTTTGACCACAACAGGCGTAGTTCCTACAGCGACTCATATTGAGTCAATTCCAATCACTACGAATGGATCCATATCAATCGCGACAAGCGCGATCCCCATTGCAATGAATGGGTACATGCCAATTTCTTCCCACGGAGGCGTCCCCATTGCCACTAATGGGACAATCCCACTTCAAACGAATGGCGTTGTCCCGACTACCTTCATGACGAGTCAAGGAATTCCCGTAACAACTAATGGGACTCTTCCAATTTTTTCTAATGGGATGATTCCAATCACCTCTAGTCGATCGACAGAGACTCATCAGCCACAATTTTATCAAGTCAACCATAACCATCAACATCATCACCAACACTCTCACAGGCAATCTGAGCTGTCGACCCAAGGAAATCGCTATTCGATGTCACCAGGACCACAGATTGTGTACGCTCATCCCAATGGGCAGTTCATTCAACCTCAAGTCTACATGGTTCCTTCCAACCAAATTTTCCCACAGTACAGTCAGGTAATCCAGGCTGGTCAGCCTGAAATATCGAAGAATTTAGGCTTCTATTCTAGCCCTGCTCAGACGCCTATGGTAGACACGACTCATAATCACAATGAAACGAGATCCGTTACTCTCAATACGAAAACTGAGATTTTGAAGCCTCATGCAGAAGATGAGACCAAAAAGTCCGAGAAATCGATCCACATACCGCATGGGACTCAAATAAACCCCGATAAGGGTTTGTCATCTGGCAGTGGGGATGATAGCAATGAAGCTCAGACGGAGCAAGAGAGCCTCGTACAAAACAAAAACGGAAGTTTTGGACTCAAGCCAATCGTCAACCTTCAACAGCCTCAAGGAAGCACCAGCGATACTTCAAATAGTAATAACAATGGCTCTGGCAGTGTTTCAAGCTCTCACAGCCACGAACGCCACCACCAAGCGCATGGCACCCAGAAAGACGTCGCTTCTCACCAAGTCAATGGGATCTATAAAGCCAATAGTTCCATGAGTGGAACTTCCCTACCGAATGCTTTAAATAATGGTTGGGTTTGCACCAATAGCCATGGTCAAGGGGGAGCAATGTACGTTCCGGTCTCACAGCCATTTAATTCACCGTCGGCGGTTGTCAACGAACAGCCTCAAGTCTCTTGCTTTGTTACGATACTGCCGCCTTGGCAGAACGGTATTCAAAACTACGGCCCAACGTACCTGAACAATAGTTATATCTATAACAACTCAACGACTTTTTCGAACTATAATAACACGTTCCCCACTCAACCAAATGGCGGAACGAACCCAAACACAATCATGGCTGATTTTCCTCATTATCAGACGAATAATTTTCCAAAAACTCTTCAAGCGCCTTCTATCTTTGAAAATTCCGGAAGGCAAACTCCACTTCCGAAAGTTCTGGATCCTTCACAAGATTCCATGCCAACCCAAACAAAAAACTAATTAAGTTAAAGTCACAATACAAGTACGAAGTTAAAATTTCTAGAGATCGTATTACCAGTGCATGTGTGATTTTTTGCAATGTATAAATTAACTAAGTTCACCTTAGCTTTCAATTCACTAGCCTTTGCTGGTATTCTTTATATTTATAGACTGTTTTCTCTAGCTCTTGAAATTTCTCATTTGTAGCATACCTGAAATAAACTCAGTCTTGTCGATGTTTATATGAGAATACTTAAGCCAAGAAAATAAAGCTCATTCAGCAAATTTAATTCATTAAAAAACTTTCTTGTTAGAAAAAAGAGAGTAAATTAATTAATGCAGGAAACGTAAAAACCCTATATGTTAACACGGCAATTGTCGAAAAACTCTGCTGTAAAAAGTCGTTAGTCTGGTTATCCTTAGTAGTTCTATGAGAGAAAAAATTGGTATTCCTTTGGAAAAGGCTTGGAAAGAATCATTAGGCATGATAAGTAATAAAGTTGATTCTTTTTGGTTTAAGTGTATATACACTTATCGTGTGAAATTAACAGATTTATCACCGCTACCGCACCTGCTCTATTTTTATTACACAGTGAATTGATAAATTATTCAGGTCAATTCAGAGTTTTTGCAATAGTTTTGGTTAATAAATAGCTCAATATCATGGTGGACAAAGACACAAACACTCCCATTGATGAGGGCAAAGAGGCACAAGGCTTAAAAGCGAAAAGAAAGTTAAAATTGAACATTCCAGTCAGCAATCAAAACGAACCCGTCCTCAAGTTTGACCAAGAGACCTCCACTTTCTTATTACAAGGCGATATCAAACAACGTGATGAGACCGATACAAATTCTTCCAGCGTAACTAAAGCCGCGAATAAGTTTTTTGGAAAGGAGCAACTCATGAATTTTGATTTCGAAGGTCAGTTTTATTCCATACGAGCTCGAAACAACGGAAAATTTATGGAAGATAAAGTAAATAGCTGATTGGAAGGTGTTCTTATCAAGTTTTAGAGCATTGTTATTCCTTATTTCAAAATTGGAGAGGATTGTTCGTTTTATGGGGTCTATGATGGCCACAGCACTGATATGATTGCAGAAATGCTTAAAGAAAGGCTTCATGACTATATCCTAGAGTCTTATTTTCAGCAGGGCGCCATCATTCAAGCAATTCTCGAAGGTAATGAGCTTTTTCCTCTCCTTCATTTCCTACCACATGTATTCTTCTCGGATTTAACACTGATAAAGTTCTTCCTTTATGACATGGATTGCGTTAATGTTTCACATTAGCCTTTGAGAGGATAGAAAAAGACGCGATTTCCAAACTGAAGCAGAATAAACAGATGGGAGGCAGTACAGCTCTGTGTGCAGTGATAAAAGACGGGAAAATTTACGTGGCAAATGTTGGGGACTCTAGAGCAGTCATTGTGAGCGAGACAGGAGTCAAGACTTTAAATAACCTACATGATTTTTCAAATAAAAGCGAGGAAACGGCCGTCGGGGAACGTGGAGGAGTTATCATCGAAAGAGGTGTAGTCAAGCGACTTCAAGGCGAATTGGCGATATCCCGTTCAATTGGTGACTTTAATTACAAAGATTATATCAGCGCAGCCCCTGAAATCTCCGAGCATACGATTACACCGAATGACAACTTTTTGCTGCTTGCAACGGATGGATACTGGAACGTATGATTTGTGCTCCTTGGTAGTATAGTTATGGTTATTTATAGGTTATTAGTCCGGAAGTGACGGCTGAGACGATAAAACTGATACAAAACGACTTTAAAGAGCTGAATTCGGTTGAAAGAATATCTGAATATCTAATCGAGAAAGCCTGCAATACGAAACAGAACTCGAAGAAAGATAACATGGTATTGATTACGGTGGATCTAAAAAAGTTGGCGGATAAAAAGATTTTCTTGAAGTTTAAGAAAAGCCTCTCAGAATGTGTCTAATTCAATAGTACCTGGCTTAACTAACGTCTGTATGGCAGTAAAATACAGAAGAATATTAAAAACGTATATAATTTTGAAGATCTTTGGGAATGAAGAAGGGTATGCTAAAGAAACGCCTTAGAAAATGCGTGTGGAAGAAGATATTATTGTCAGACATCCGAGAGGATTATCATTGGAACCGAGAGGTTATTTTTGTGTGCCAGTCAACCGAAAATATGAATTAATCATTCAAGATACTTTTTTTAGTGAGTCTAGTCCCTGTATTCATTTTAACGTCTAACCATTTATATTTTTCATTGTTTGCTGGACTTTTTAGCGAGTAACTTTTCTCTCTCTCTCGAAAGCAATTTTCTTCTTTAGTCTTCTTTAGAGATGAGCCTCGGTATTGTTGTGATAAGAGTACTAATTTTACTTTGAGGTGTATTAGTTTTGTAGAATTCATCATTAAGCATCATTAAATGGCTCTGTAAGAGTGTATTACGAAAAGGAAAATTGATTGTAAATATGATGTCGCATGATAATTGACTTTGAATGAGCGAGAGGTAACAACCCTCAATATGTAAAGTATGACTTTAATATTATTTGATACGGAAAAATTTTCGATTGACATTAACATCTCCATTCGATTCTTACTCATTATCAGATAGATAAACTAGAAAAGAGTTTGACATTTTGTCATACTAATAGGGAAGTAGCAGAGCCTGAATATTTATCTAGTAAATTCGAAGGTTGATTGTTCCTGTCAGTAAATTGTCCGAAGTGGGTCTAGAAGTTCAACTTCCACTAAAAAAATGAATTTTTTAATATCGGTCGTTATGAGTGATTCCCAGGTTAACAATTTTCCACCGCTAGTCAATTTGGGAGTGATTTAGTGATTTTTTTTTTTTGGAGTGGAACTGATCAAGTCAGTATTGATTAACGAAGTACTTCCTAAAGTTGGGAAATTAGTACCTAAACCTTCCAATATTTCATGGAAATTTGCAGTCTACTACAAGAGCATCGTTCTTCAAAATTGAAAAAGTCTTGTTACCGGAGTCCCAGCATTATCAATAAAGAAGTTTAAGTTCATTTGGTTAGCACCTCAGAAGAAATTAGCTTAAATAATTAGAATAAGAAAGTCTGCTCCAACGTTTCGATTCTGTAGAGCCCTAATCAAGCACTGATAGTTATCCATTATTTTAGTCATCTGCCTTGTTGTGCTGATAATATTAGTGTAATTCGTATGTAAGACAAGAGCTTCAGAATTAGCGATCTGTAATCATCGCGTCTACTATTTCTAAAAGGCAGGAATTTACATGACATTATTACATAGTAGTTTAACTAATTAGGAGAACTAGACAGTTGGAGCAATTATGTTCGCATTAACTACCAAAGTAAGACGATACTACAGAGTTTTTTCATTTCCACTGTCACCAGCTGGTCGACACTCCAGTTTGTAATCTTTTCAATTATAGTTCAAGAAGTATTTCCCTGACTATTCCTTGAGATTTATGTCGAATTAGCAGCTTCTCATCTAATTTTCTGCGAGACTAGAATGAAAAATGGTACAAAACCGCAAAGGAAAGTGAGAAAAACACGGTATTAACTCCCGTAAAAAACCAATGGTATTAATTTGCTGACTGAATATATATAATGTAAGGCCTTTAACCGGTTTTATTTTTAGATAGTTAGCGATTGAGAGTTGAATTAAATAGCAAGTTCTGGGAGTTGGTTGATAAACAAAAAATTTTTCCGAACTTGCAGCTTCGTGAATAAGAGCAGAAATACCAGTGCTAAGAAATGAACACCAATGTTTCTTTCGCTCGATCGAAAAGCTTTGACTACTCTAACAAAATAAAAGTTCTTAGCCCAGCTCCTATTCGAGTTAAATCCGCAATCCTGCTCGACGAGCTCTGCGGGTTCAGCAGCAACTCAAAAAGACCAGAATACATAGAGTTCGGCGACAGAGAAGAACGATATTTCATCAGGAAGTTTCAGAGCCTCGGCTCTCTTGAGATGGAACGTGAATTGTAAATAATAGGTGCTATCCCATCTAACTCTGATTTAGAAAGAGACACTCCGTTGAAGAGCGAGAGCACCAAGAAGATGAGCCTTATCCCGAAGAAAGCAACTCGAACCCGAGTGAAATTTTCGGCTCGGGAAATTCAGCTAGTTTTATTGTTGAAATCCCAGAAAGAGCCTCAAATCCCCTGATTTACGATGCTATATTCCAACAGACTGCGACTCTGCTGGACGAAGTGAATTGCTTACCAAAAGAATTACAGATTTACTAAAATGCCTTCCTTTTTTGAGTTCAACCCTCCTTTCTTTCTATTATTTTTTGCATCGCAAAACGCGAAGGAAGAAGACCAAAAGGATCCATGTATATGAACTTTTAATTTTTAAAAAATTCATAACTGACCTTAATTCATGTATGGGGACTCAGAGCGGGTCAGAGCTAAAGGAGAGAAAATATCTAATTATATTATTTTCAATCCTCAACCTGATGTAAGAAGATTACTACTATGTAATTTTGTTTAGTGTTTTTATATTACATTGATTTTGCTTTGAGTCTTCTCAATTAGTTATTCTCATTTACATGCTGGTATTTATATGTCAATTTGTTTGGATTTTACAGTTAATTTGTGGTTGATAGATGTCTGTTTGGTATTGTGTTCTTATTCTTACTTAAATTACATAGGATTCACCAAAATTAAAAAATAAAATGTCTCTTCCTCAGACTTCATTTAAAAGTTGGTTTGAAAGTGAGAATCAGTACAGTGGTAACGCAATTTCTGCAGGTTGAAGCAGAGGTTCCTTCTTATCCATGATCTTTCCAAGAAATCAGGCCCTTGTTAGAAAGAGAAATGTACTTTGTCATTAACGCAGATACACAAGAGAACCTCACTTGTCGCGAGAAACAGAAGAATTAAACATGTTATATCAGTCATAATCCAGAAGCCTTCCCTTCTGATAAACAGAACGATGAAATCAGGTATATCAATGACAAAACTAATGGCGTGCTTATAATTACTCGATTCCATCCAAAATGCATGATAAGATCTTTTAATTCGATATAATTTAACATTTATTCTAAGTCATTAGCGCCATTGAGCAAGTGTCCTAATGGCACCCTTATCAACATGAAACTTCTGGAATATATGATATTTCTACTCTACTCACTCTCTTGATTCTTTTCTCTCAAAGGAAACATATCGATCCAGCAGCATCTAAGAATTTCAGCAAAGTTAAGAGAGAGAGCATCACCATTAGTATTTACTCAAGTCTGCAGTGTTTCCAAAGTAAATTGTCTTCCCAGTTTGCATGTCAAGTACTTGAGTCGTTGTGTCAGATGAAGCACTTGCCAGCATATCCCCTCTCGCATTCCAACGCACGCAATTAATAAATCCTAATAAAATATCGGTTGGTTTCAACAAAAGCAAATAACCATAGCTTTTCATTTGAAAAATCACACAGAGGAAAATCAGCTTTCAAATGCAACATAGACATTACCTGTGTGTATTTCATTAAATGTTTTAACGCTTTTCTCGCTACGTCGATCATAAATATGGATTTTTTGGTCTCTGCCACCCATTGTCACTAAATTGCCATCAACTGGACACACATCAATCCAATAGATCCAGTCTATCATTGAAAAATGTCATTACAAAAATGACAGAGTAAGAAGATAAAGCTTGACCACTCATTGCTGAAAAATAAGACAAAAGTTGGAGATAATCATGTCATAAAGAGGATATATGTGATATTACCTGCGCCATCGCCTACATTGAGTTGAAATGGTTTTTTCAATGTCAATACTTTCTTCTCAATATCCAAAACATTCAGCTTGATTCGCTCGTATTTAACGAACACAAACGGATCACCTGGAAAACTACTCCAGCGGCAACGTGCAAAGTCATCTAAATAAGATAAAAGGGAAATTGGGAATAGCAAGAGATATCCCTAGTTTACCATATATATTGAAAAGGAAGTCAGGCTCTCCATAAACGATCTTATTGAAAGTTTTTCCCAAAGCCAGGTGGAACGTGCTATTATTTGTGTTTAAGTCTGAAATTAAACACAAGTTGCTTGAATCGATCGTTGCAGTCAATTTTCCCGTCGGATCGAAGTCAAAACCAGATATCAATTGATCTATCAAAAGAGAGCAAACTTAAAGGAGTTCTTAGAGAGAGCGAAAAGGAGAAAAAAAAAATAAAAATCTAAAATAAAACTGTCAATCACGCTGAAGCGGAGTAGCAACGGAAACTATTGCGATATGTTACTTTCAGTATGCCATGCTGATTTCCTCAGGAGCCTCACAGTGTAATTCATCTTAGACTTGCAATAGTCGATTCTAAATAAATGGGACGATATTTCTCCTTGAACTGGGATTGCCCCCAGAACATTTCTTCTTACGTTATAGGTGAGATCACCGTGTCCTGTAACTAATGAAGTAGTTGTCAATTGTTGAAGGATTTGATTCAGAGGATATTAATTAAGAAACTAATATAGTATATTCATTGATATACAAACAGAATTTACCTCCCACAATTCCTTCAAGAGAGAAGATAGCCTTTGCATGATCTTTCTTTGACACATCAAAAATTTCCATATTTGCGCTGGTGTCCCGACTATGATGGAGGGACACAAGCAGACTTGTGTTTGGGATCTCTCTGACATGAGTCCAGCTATATCGAGCTATGTGGATTTGTCTTATATCATGAAATAGAATAGAATATGCCCTGATTCTTATTCAACAGTTGAGCTCCTCTGAATTTCATATAGCCTTGTTTGGTTTGAAGGTCGATTACACTGATTGTGTTGTGAAATAAGGAGGACCACGCAAGCAGCTTTTGAGGAGAGGACTCTACAAATTTTTTTCAACAATTATGAACGATGCTATGGAATTGTTACCTGTTGACAATTTCATTTTCATTGCTTGATCGTCTCTTTTACTTTTGAATTTCTCAACTCTTTCAGCGGCCTTTTCCAAATTTTTATTCGCTAATAGACATTAGATATTTTAATATGTTTAGGTTATTATACCAGCAATCTCTAGCATTTGATTATCAAAGCCATGATATTTTGTGACTGCTTCAGGTTCGCTCCTCTTTTCGTTGGATATCATCATTCGTAGTTTATAAATTTCCTCAAGTATTTCTTTCTCTGTTCTTGGCGGAAGCATTTCTTGATCGTTGGCAATTAATGGACTTGTTTCAGATCTCGAGAGGCACTTTTCCGAAAATTTAGGCCAGTTTCCGAGAATATAGGTATCCCTCTCTTCGATATAAAAGATACTTTCTGGGCCTAAAGTCTCTGCGATTTTTGACTGTTCAAGATTTATTCCAAGGAAGAGCATGTCTAAGGCCACATTTTTGATTACTTTTTCGATATACTTTGGTTCTTCGGGATCAACAATCTTTTTACGCTTTGATTCTGTGAGTGCACGATAAGGAAGGGTAGCGTAAAGTGCTTTTTGGCCAGAATGATGAATTCTAAAAGACTCAATCAGAACAACTTTAGGTCTAACAGCACAAAGATGTAGCAATTCTTGACAAAAGAACTGCTGAGCAGCTTGAGTAGGATGGTCCAATTCTCGAATCATATGGGACCGCTGAGAGTCACAAAGCTTTGCTTTGGATGTGCGAGAATATGCAGATTGAGAAACCAATTTGATCTCGGTATAATTAGTACTGGTTGTTGTGGTGGTTTTAGGATTATTAAAATTCTCGCTGGACTTTGGAAGCATTGAGAGGGTAAAGTGATGGTGTTTGTATGTGAATAAATTTAATTAAAATATCTTTTTCTATTGAGCTATTTCTAAATTAATCTACTGATATGAATCTAATAGACGATATTTGCATGCTCATTGAAAATTCTTCCTTGAGCTATTTCATGAGGTTTCATTCACATTTATTGGAACAAAATTTGAAAAAGGGAAGAGTGAACGCACCATATGTCACAATGAAAAGTCATAATTAATAGTAAAGTTTAAAGGAAATACATACGTTGAAGGAAAATGATGAAAAATTCCCAAAATAAAATCTGCAACTTGTGTTTGTTATCTAAAATTGAAAATTGTTCATTGAAATTCACTTTTCCAAAAAATCCCTGAGATATATTTATTTTGAATTAGAGGTAGTTGGTTATCACTGAAAAATATCATGAAGGAGCAATTTTTCATGAAATATCGCACAATCTAAATCAGAAATGCTCTGGCTATTGGGCATTGATTTGGTGACCTGGCAACGTGGCCTAAAAGAATTAAAGGCTCTCAAGCTGTAATGAATTATCATCTTATAATGGGAATAAATTTTTCTGTTTGCTCTCAAAATCTGTCTTTCGTTTTATGAGGAAATCATCGAACGTCGCTGGTCTCATTGACCGCTAGTTCTCCATGAGTTGAAACTTAGTATTTCCTGCTAAGAGCTATTTCTAAAAAAGATCTGAAAGAAATTATCCCATATAGTTTTTAACCAAGTCATCGGACTCGATTATAATAGTTAACACTAATTTAATCTTGATTGCAAGAATAAAGCAAATTATGGAATCAGCTGCTACGTTCAAGTGTGTAATTGTAGGCGATAAAGGTGTTGGCAAGACTACTTTCATCAGAAGGCATGCACTCGGTGAAGCTGCAAGGACAACTGATGGTACGCTTCTGACTTCTTCATTTGTTGTTACTCTCATTTTTTCGTCAAAGAAGCGAAATCCGTTGAAATTACTCCAATAAGCTGGTTTACTAATTACGGAAACTTAAAATTCAACGTTTGGGATACCGACAAGGATGATGGATTTTCAGATGAAGATCTCCTAAACACTCATTGCGCAATACTCATGTTCGATCTCACCTCAAAAGCTTCATACAAGAATATTGAGAAGTGGTACAAGTGCATTATTAAAGTTTGTGACTATATCCCAATTGTGCTGGTTGGAAATAAAGTAATTTTATACAAGTAGCACCTCTTTATTGATCTGGTTAGGCCGATGTTAAAGACAGAGAAGTTGGACCGAAAAATATCACTTTCCACAGAAAAAAGAACCTTCAATATTATGACATCTCAGCTTTGGCGAACTATCATTTCGAGAAGCCATTTCTTTGGTTGGTGAGAAAGCTATGCAAGTATATTTATTCCTAATAGTTCTTGTTGATGTGATTATTGTGATCGAAATAGTGATCCGAACGTTATGTTTGTTGAAGCTCCGGCGTTAAAAAAGGCAGAGGCTGGAATGTCTGCTGAAGAGGTAAAATAAGGCGATTTTTCAATAAACATGTAATAACTTGAATAGATCAAACAACTTGAGGATAAATGGGCTGAGTCGTTAGCATCACCTCTTGAGGATGAAGATGACTGATTTGTCCTCTTGAGAGAAAGAAGGGGATATTAAGATGGAGAGACATAATGCGGTTTCATTGGAATACTAGCTTAAGTCTACAAAAAGATAGTCAATATATTCCGTTTTAGCAAAACCAAATCTAATTTCAAATAAACCTATAGGCTCTCAGACTCATTACATCTCCGAATACAATTTAGCAAAAAATGAACTTAACAACAATAGATTTTTGGCACAACTTAGTTCTATATTCAAGTGTGCGATCGTTGGAATAATAGCGAATAGACAACTTCTATTAGAATGCATGCACTCGTAAACTTGAATTGAAATAAGATGGTAAAAAATCTCACGCTACTATTTTGTTGCCGATGATTTTCTCAAAAGAGCAAGGTTTGCTGAAAGCAGTCCTGCAGACTGACTGGTTTGCTAATCATGGCATCTTAAAATGCACCGTGTGGATATGACAAAGTATAATGAGTTGCCTAATTCCTAACAAGAATCTTGCTTGACCTCACTTGAAAAGAATGGTTTGGCATGAAGAGGATGTTTGTTACTGTCGATAGACAAAGTACATTTAAGTGCATTCGACATCTAAATTCAACGTGTTGTAGAAGTACGATATTATGCCGTTTTGGTTTCAATTAAACTCTATCCTTCTGCTATAGGAAAGAAAATGCTATTTCTTGAAAGCATTTCAATATAGAAAGACATTCTTCTGCATTTCTCACTCGTTAAGTTGTTGCATAAAGTATAAATTATCGTTTTTGTAGGGAATTCGACTTCCAACATTCAATTTCTTGATCGATATAACAACAATTTCCAGAATTCTCATCAAACTGAGCAAAGAAGATTATTTTCTTGCTTTTTGAAAGTTGGTATATCGTGACTTATGTTAACAGGAAAAATAAATTAACTTCACATTGGTTAATTCAATTACGGCACTTTAAGTCATGTAATAAAGCAGTAAGGTAAAATTAAACCTTAAATAGAGGATCTTTTGAAGATAAATTATACTACTTTAATTGATAACTTCCAAGCAAGAATGCAACCAGTTGAATTCAAGTGCATTCTTGTAGGCGATCCAGGCGTTGGGAAGACTACATACATCAGCAGACATGTTGTTGGCGAATTCGAAAGGAAAACCGATAGTAAACTCTCAAACTGACCTTCTTTTCCTCATTCATTTCATGAAGAAGAGAAGCAAGTCGATATCACCCCGTTGACATGGTACACTAATTTGGGTAGTCTCGCTGTCAAGGTCTGGGACTCTGAAAAACCAGAAGGACTTTCTAATGATGACATTCAAGGAGCTCAATGCGCAATGATCATGTTTGATCTCACTTCAGAAGCTTCATACAAGAATATTGAGAAGTGGTACAAGCAGATCACTGATGTTTGTGACTATATCCCAATTGTCATTCTTGGAAACAAGGTGATTTATCAACTGCAATTTTTTTTCAATTCCGTTTCACTTGGGACGATTAGGCTGATAGCACAGGGAGGGTACTCAGGCCGAAGAATATCACATATCATAGAAGAAAGAATCTCATGTACTATGATATTTCGGCGAAGGCGAACTTTAACTTTGAGAAACCGTTCCTTTACCTAATGGGGAGACTGTGCAGGTATATTTTTCATTGTATTTTCTTGTAGTTAATTGCGTGGGTGCTAGTGATCCAAATCTCATATTGGTTGAGGCTCCAGCATTGAGACCAGCTGAGAGTATCATGGCATATAAGGAGGTTGGAAATGTGTATCATCCGCCGAACTAATCATCATTTTAAAATAGATACAGTTGCTTGAAGAAGAATGGGAAGAAGCGCTTATGACACCTCTCACAGACTTCGAATAAGCAGTCTTAATGGAGGCAGATATAAATTCAAATACATCATATCATTAAGATGCGTTACAAACCCCTTTAAAATTTCTATGAAACAAAAGTAATACGTTATAATAATGATAAATCAGTTTCTCAAAAATTCCCAAAGTTCAAAAAAAAAAACTCCTAAAACATCAAAAGGTTTTCGAATTCATTCTGAAAACTGCCGGAATCCACTGTTTTTTTTTTGAGGTTGTAATGTGATATTAATTTATGGAGAAAACCCCAGTCATTCCAAAAATTTCATAATTTAAAAGGAACTTCCATTTTCCGTGAAAAGTTGCCTGAGTTATTTGTTAGACACTCCTGAGAAACTGATCATATCAAATTCTTTCATTACAGGAAAATTATTTATTTCTTCCGCATGTTGTTATAAATATATCATAATTTCTTCAGATTCATGTTTACAGATTCGAATCTTCTAGAGACTTAAAAGTGAGTATTCAATTCACTGCATCCAATAAGCACATTTTCGAAGCTCCTACAGCTTCAATATTTGATGATTTTATTACAAGTGTTACTAACCTAGTTAGTTTCCTGTGTGTGATAATAAAAAAATCTGATATAATTCTGAAAAGATAAATTATACTACTTTAATTGATAGTTAGTGCTTAGTAATGATTGTTGTTGATCACGAGCGATAAACAAGCTCGATTGCAGTTAACGTAATCAAATTCTCCAAGTTAATCATTAACAAGAAAGAAAGAAAAAAAGTTGAGCAAACCATACAAAATTATCAGTGGATAATTGGATCTTACTATTCATTTTCTACCTTTTGTGGAAAGAATTTCACAGAAACATAACTTTTTCATTTCGTTTGATAAAAAGAATTTATTTATTTAACAATTCACGGAAAAAAAAATTATATAGAATATAATATGAATTACATCTTAGTTTTTCAGTCTAAACAAAAGTGCATTAGTTTGCTTCTTTTTTATTCATACTCTCCACATTTAACGAAATTGCTACTAATGGCTTAATTTTTTGGTTTTCTTGTTCATGCTTTTCCAATTCTGTTTTGGTTATCGCCATCTTACAATTTGGGCACGTCTAGAAAACAGTTTAGGGAGGAATTTGGATTTGCTGAGTTACCTGATCCCTCTTTAACCAAGCTTTGAGGCATGGACCATGGAAAATGTGATTACATAGACTAATCATCCTGCAATCGCTATCTGGTACAAAGTCTTCAAGACAAATTGTGCAACTATATTAAACCAGAAGAGTCAGTCAGATGATAAGAAAAATGATGTACTGAATTTGCTCGTATTTATGAGAAAGCGAATTAAATGACTGGGTCGGCATAAATCTATCTAAATCCTGCGTCTCCAGTCGGTTGAGTCTTTCTTGATGAACCTATCAGGAGCGATAAGAGAGTATTAAAATTGTCTGATTATACCTGCAGCTCCTCAATTCGTACTTCCCTCTGTGCATTTACTCTGTTATGTTGGCCTGATACAGGTAAGTTTACAAACATAGACAAACATTCTTACGTTTCCGGACGAAAATTTTGACAATGCACATAATCACAAAGACGAGGATGACAATTCCAAATACATAGGCGATGATAGCTGTAGGGGAACCATTGAATCCTATTCACCATTAGATTGAACTGCATTCAGCTGCTAGACGCTAGCAATTTCGTACCTTTTGGTATTCCTGGACCCTTCCCAGAGTCGTCGTCATCATTATAGCCAGATGCCACAGAGGACTCTCGTACACTTATTTGAATGTAAGTTGAGAAAACGTTCAAATTCACAAGAGCTGAAATGAAAATCAGTATATTTAAGAGAAAATTGAATTCAATCACCTATTGGGATAATTCCTCCACTGCTGGCGAGGTCTGCAGCTGTCACATTAAAACTGATTGTGTAGTCGCCATTATTGGTGATGTACTCGCGGTTGTATTGAAAGTAGTTAGGAGGGTATATTATTCCATTCGTATTGATTCTGGTATACAAGTAAAGCCCATAAAATGCATTATTCACTTTGAAAACGTAATCACTGCCGTTCGCTAGACACATGTGAATTCACAAGAGCTTTATATATGCTTTACCTGGGACAACAATAGCTAGGTAGTATAATCTGTAATACTGTATATACATAGGAGTTGGAACCGGACTCGAAATGGTTGTATAAGCTGAAAATTATTAAGAAAGAGAGTCCATTATTATTTGCTTTACTTATTCCACAATTGTCGTTCATGTAACCAGGATTACATGTACATTTTCCTTTGAAATATATTAAATTGTGCTATTAGCATATTCCATTCATTACCTGTCGTTGCGTCACACGAGCCTTGAGAGTTACAGTTTTGAGGACACGTTGGAGAGGCTTATATAAGGAATTAACAATGGCAATATTGATATTTTATACTAGTAGCACTGGCTGTCAACGAAACTCCAATGGTTTGAACATATGGAGGCGAATCGAAATTGTAAAGTGCGATGTAGATGAGATGCTCAGCACTAAGTGTACTTGTTGCGGATCTATTCATCATAAAATATAATTTACGTTGAATTTCCGGCAGCTGCGGTCTGTCTATCGCTTGGACTTATTCTCAAATGGTGGTAGTTAAGTGCCGGTAAAAGGTAAAAGGCTAATGATATGATGTATTGTCAGTTTGATCGGCGAACTTGACGAATATTACCGTTTAAATCAAATTGCGCATCATCGTAGTCAATATTGTTATTTGCCAGGTAGGTCATTTTTGGAGGAGTTCCTACTTTATAGGCCAGCAATGGTTGCGCGGCTCCAGCGGGTGGAGTTATTGTAACATCGATGTTAATATATTTATTATCTTCAGAACTTGTGAGCTGAAGCTCGTAAAATGTGACGCATTTCGTTTGACTGCCGGTATGAGTGACGTCCAATTGGATGGAAGTTGGATTCTCCATGTCGTTTACTAAAGTTGACTGATAGTACGAACAGTAGAGCTGACCTGCCTGGTTGCCAGGCCGGCGATATTCGTAAATCCCTAGTTGATCGAGAGTAGCAGCCCCGACGTGAAAGATGTCTTGGTAAAGCTCGTTGATTAAGAAAATGGCAGTAAGAATGAAAGTCAAGGAACTTTGCATTTTAGTGTAATTTATTTTCGTTCAGAATTACTGAAGTTCTTATCTACTTTCTGCGGAAGATGAAAAAAAAAAAAGCAATAAAACTTGTTATTCTCGTGAGAATTTGAATTCCATTTCATACTTGAGACGTGTGATAAAAGCAGGAATGATGGGATCAGTAGACTAAAGTATAAATCAGTTGGATTCTGGCGTACTGAAATGCTTCTGAAAGAGCCTCCAGTTTTTATTTATTTGGATCTCAGATTCAGGCTTTATTTTTAGAGTTTTTTTTGAGTAGAACTCATCCGAAAGTAACGTCTATATCTCATATAATTAGAGATCAAATCTATATCCGTTCCGAAGTCAAGCGAAGAGGTTTTCACTCTGTATGAGTGTTGAGTGGGCTACCACGACACCGTAAAAGAGGGATCATGAGGAAATTTTTGAATTCATTCCAAAAATGAAATTTCTTATTTGCGAGCATTTATCTGCTCAAACATCAAATGACTGGATGCTTAATGAAGATCATAGAAGGGGAGATATTTCTCTTAACTCCTTTGAATCAATCAAGCTTTGTTTTATTTGCAAAAATTTGACAATCAGAAAATTAAAAAATATTGTTTTGATAGTGTTTTTGTTTTTCTTCTGCTATTTCCAAAACCTCACCATTGAATTAGGTCAGAAAGGCACTTGTTATGCTCCCTCTTGCCATATAAAATTCGAAAATAACTGAAATATTGAATGGGTTGTGTGTGATTGTTGTAAGGACGCTTTAAATACATCCGTGAAAAAAGCTAATAATCCCTATTTGTATCATTAAATACTCATATATACCACTCTTTTGATAAAGAGCCTGGCAATTGTTTAGAAGCATGCATTTTACGTACATTTCTATTTGGTTTTAGCTACCATTTCATTATATTGACCAGAAAAAGGATTGTATTTATGTCAGGCCTGAAATGACAAACCAGCTTTATGTTGTGTTTTAAACAAGTTGAGGTTGCAGGCTTGTAGGAAAACATTTAATGTATTGGTGTTGATGTGAGCTTCTGTAGGATTGAACTGTATTCTGATGTGGAAATAATGCATCTTACACCTTAGATTAAATATTTTAGCTCAGAAATCCAAAGTGAATTTCTGTTATGAGAATAGTAGCACAAATAATTGTTACACACAAGGAAATTACTTGGTTGAATCTTGACTTAAATGTCTGATCACGACCTAGCTTACTACTTCAAATGTTTTATAGGTGGGGCCTTAGCTTGTGGCCTTACCCATACCGTCTCCCATCCTTTCGAGGTTCTCAGAGTCAGAGGAATGATGCGACTCAGTCATGATTTCAAACAGATCCTCTTCTCAGAAGGTGCTAAGGCTCTCATAGTTGTAATTCTTCTCCACAGTTTTACATTACATACTCTCTTATTAATTTTATAGGCTTGGGTCCCGAATTTGCTTGGTCATGCCTTTCAAGGTGCTGCTAAGTATGGTTTCTATGAGATATTCAAAGATATCTATGCTGATATTGCTGGAGAAAAGGCTTACAAATACAGAATGATTGTATATGGCATAGCCGCTGCACATGCAGAGGCCATTGCTGATGTTTTATTTTGTCCATTTAGTACTGTCAAAGTCAGAATTTTAACAGCCAAACCTGGGACCTACCCGACTGAATTTGGAAAAACATTCAACGCTATCTACAGTGAAGAGGGAGTCAAGGGATTCTATAAATGGATCGTTCCTACTTGGAAGAATCAAATCACTTCAAATGTCATAAAGTTTGTGGCTTTCGAAAGAATAGTTGAAGCTTTCTACAAATATAGTTATACTGAACCAAAGGATTACTCTACATCACAGAAACTGTCAATTACTTTCATTAGTGGTTATCTTGGGGGCGTTCTTGCTGCGATCGTATTGCAGATTTGCTTCGATGGCTATTGGAGATCCCTCACCTCGAGAATGTGGATAGCATGTCAAGACTAGTTTTGGTTTCCAGACTACTCATGGATTTAAGGAAAATTAGACCGTGAGCTAACTTTTTGTATCTAGGATTGTTGATCGATAATTTAAATCCAACAATAATAAACATGACTTCTTTGCCGGTATATTCGGTAAATAACGTTGATAGTGTGCAAAATTCATTGAAATGTTGTTGAAAATACAGGTTTAGTCTTCCTTGTTCATTCTGGAGAATTTCACAAAGAAAAAATAGCTAAAGCCTTTGTTATTATAGGCTTATTTGGCCAGCTCGAAGATTTATGTCAAGAAACTCTGATAAAGAGGTTCACTTTTTTCAATGAAACTGATTAAATGATTTAGCTCAGAAATCCGAGGTATCATTGAAAAAAATGCCATAAATAAAATATTAAAACAAAAAAATTTCTCGATTGATCCTTGAAATCCTCATTCCCTACCTCAATGTCTGATCACAGCATAACTTACTACTTCAACAGCATTGTTGGAGGTGCTTTGGCTTGTGGCCTCATTCATATCTCTCGCCTTCCTTTTAATATTCTTAAATGCAGGTTTCCATTTGAACCAAAGCACGGGTGTGACATTCTCAACGTCCTCACTACTGAAGACATGAAAGGTATCACTCTTGTAGTTCTCCTTGTGATTCCTTCTCCTTTAATCGATTGATCTAATTATTAGGGTTGGTGTCCAACCTTGATTAGTTACAGTCTTCAAGGTGCTGCTAAGTACGGTTTCTATGAAATATTCAAGGATGGTTATGCTGATACCGTTGGAGATAACGCTAACAAATACAAAACGATATGGCATTGCTGCTGCAACCGTCGAAGCCATTGCTGATGTTTTACTTTATCCGTACGGGACTACCAGAATCAGAATTCTAGTATCCAGACTTGGGACTGAGCCCCTGGGTTTCCTAGATACATTCAACACATTTTACATTGCAGAAAAGACAGATTTCATATAGCATTATGAAGTGCGTTGCTTTCGAAAGAACAATGAGGCTTTTTACGACCATATCTTCAAAACACGATAGCAGGACCCAAAAACTCTTTATCAAATTTGCTTCTGGTTACAATGCTGGTGTTCTCTGGGCTTTGATCTCTCAACCTGTTGATACCCTGGTCTCTCAGTTCAAGAAAATTAATTCTGAAGGGGATTCGTTTGCAGCGCTGAAGAGAAAAAAATTATGAATTTGAGAGCAAGTTTCTTATTAGGTCCCAAAAAATACTAGCCAAGTTTGAAGGAAGGCATTTTAACCGGAATTTTATTTGATAGTCATTAAGTATAGCAGAATCAAAGCTATTTATACTTGCCGATTATGACTTCTTAAAGTTTCAAAAGTCAGATAATCTTTTATAATTCATGAATTCATATATATATTAACAAACAAAACAAAAGCATACACACGCTCCAAAGATTTTATAGTCACTACCTTTTTGAGCGCTAAATAAAAAACTCGCTCAAATAACTCTTTCAAAGAAGGCTCAATTAGAAATTCCATCGGTTAAATATTTTCAAAGAAAACGGTTAATTTAAGTCCTGTTGCTTAATAAATTCGATGCTTTTGGAGAAGGAGGTTTGCTAATCGCAATTATGCTTGCTCCTTCGACCATTCCTTTATTCGCATGGTGCTTTTCAAGCTCTGTCTTGTTTAAACTTATTTTGCAGTTTGGACAGCTCTAGATAAATGCTTTGTGACCATAGTTATTTAGATAATTTCATTACTCTATCTCTTTCTAGCCAGGCCTCAATGCATTTCGTATGGAAGATATGATTGCATAAAGGGATCAACCTACATTCGCTTGTTTCTGCATAATCCTCGAGACAGATCGTACAGCTAAGGATGTGACAGTTTTTCAGATTATTGAGAAGCAATGATATTGTTACCTAGCTTGGTCATATTTGTTTGAAAAAGAGTTGAAAGTTTGCACTGGCATGTATTTGTTTAAATCTTCCACTGTCAATTTATTAACAGCTTCCTGATTGCAAAAAAAAATTCAGTTGTCTCGAATCAAATCGCTTTTACATTAAGCTCAGCTTCTCTCGCCAGTCTTCTCGCCATAGTTCTTCTGTGTCGAGCTAAACGCGAGGAAATCTAAAGCCATTATAAACCAGCTCAACTTACTTATTCGCATCCGGACTGCCAGTACACACATGACGATAATAACACAAATGATTGGTAGCATAATCGATCCAATGAGAGTCGTCATATCAAGATGCCCTGAATTAGATTAAATTCCTTGATATCCTCTGTAATTACTTGGAATCTCGTCTATGAGATCATCAGAGTTCGAACTATTGCTCGGACGTGTGCTGTTGCTCGATGAATTGTTTTTAATATATTTCGAAAAACTATATTTGATATTCGCGGCAAGGCCATAATAATTATCGTTAAGGATGGCTTCGTAAAATGACACAGAGTAAGTTGGGTGAAATTGAATGAAGTTAGTCAACCTGCGATCACGATCCCGTTGCTGGCAGCAAGGCTTGCCTGAGAGAAAATGACATTTGGTGGAACTTGAGGATATGTAACAAAATTAAAACCATTGTATTGAAAATTATTGGGAGGTATTGCCATTCCATTTGATGATAGTCTCCAAACGACGAGAACGCCAGTCACATCACTTATGACGTTTAAGGCATAATCTCCATCATTTGCTTAAAGATAGGAGTATTAGTTAAAAGCGAAATAATAAAATTACTCGGAGCGATCATTTCAACATAAAAGAGTTGATTTTTCAGTAATGGATATGTAAGAGAAAGCGTCTGCTTAACGATATCCACCTCTTTAGATTTGAAATTCTCGTTTAGTCAAGAGATAATTGCTAGGATTACCAGTTCCGCAATGCACGTCGACAAAGCCGCTATCACATGCACAAATACCTTTTTGAAATTGTTATTTTTGCAAGTGTGAAAATAAATTGGTACCTGTCGCTATATTGCAGGTTCCATGAGAGCTGCAGTCTTGAGGACAGGCTGGATAGTCTAGATTCCAATTTGAGAAATCAGCTGAAAATAAATTGCATACTGGTAGAAGAGACGTTAAATTGGTAAGTCATTGCATTGGTGTATGGCCATGAGTCGAATAGATAAACAGCGAAATAAAGGACCATATTGCCTCTATTCCCTTTATTAGCACAGTAATGAAAATAAATAATTTACGAGGAATCGCCCCCATTCCCAGTAGCTCGGTCGGTTGAGTTGATTCTGAGATGATGAAATGTACCACCCCAATACGATGCATAATGTCCTAGCCGAAAAGAACGCTTTGAGCGGAAGAAATGAGAATTATGCTACCATCGAAATCGAATTGAACAGAATCATACGTTATGTTTAAATCTGCTGAATATTCCATGAGAGGAGGGCTTCCTACTTTATAGGCCAGCAGGACTTTCCAATTCTGTGATGTGACTGCAAGATCCACATTGATAACCTGAGTGCTGACGCTGCTATCGATCGAGAGGGAGTAAAAAGCCACGCAGCTTGATTGCGTAAACGTGTAGTTCTGATTGAGATTGATAGACGTTGGGTTCTGTGAGTCATCTTCAACAGTAGATTGGAATTTTGCACAATAATACTGTCCAATGTGCGTAGAATCAGAGGCATTTCTTAGTTCCTCTATCTGATATTCTAGAAGGGAATGGCTTCCTGTGATATAACTGCTGCTGGATCTCAGGATCAAAGAGAGGAGGGCGAAGAGAATGAATCCGGTATAGCTTTTCATATGCTGAGTCTTTGTTAAAGGGATAATTATATTTAAGTGGCTACCTCAGAGAGAGGGTTTTTAATTTAAAGAAATTTGATGGCATTGGTAAAATGAAGAAAGAAATAGTTTCGACAATAAATTTAGAGACAAGAAAGTTCCCACGACGAAATTTCAGGTGATTTGAGAATTATCTCGGAATCATCGAAAAAAATGTTTGAGGTGTTAACAATGAGAGATATATCTTGGAAGGACGAAGAAAATAGAAAAGTTTGAATTTCGAAAACGTAAAGTATTGGATGAAGGAGAAATTTAGTTTGGAACTATTCGTATTTCATAGAACACATATGAGTAAAAAGTAAAAACCGTAAAATCGGACTCTGTTAGAGATGGTATGACATCTATATACTTCAAGCAATCAAGGAAAAAAAATTATCATTCCTTTCGAAAAAGGGTTGATATTATGTCTGAATAGTATGTCTGCATTAGTCACACTTCCTTGGCAGCAAAATGAACATGTGGGTATGTGTGATGATACATTAATGAAAAAATTGAGTATCTCTGCCCGTACCCTGTTTTAGTCTTATTTATTCGTGATCGCCGCATTAAGGCATTTGATAGAAGCAGGATTAGTCATTATTTTTTTCACTTTGAGTCAACTCAGGCGTTCATTATTTAGAAGGTTACTTTTGGTACTTAAAATAAAAATAGTAATCGCTACTTTCTTAGGCAACATTGTGAAAAAATCATTAAAACGCTCAATGAAAACGCGCGAGAACTCAACTACTCTATCATTTGATTATTTAGAGGATTTTCAACCTTGAAAAATCTATATTGTTTGATTTGATACCAAATCGAACATGATTAATCTATTTAATCTTTGGGTTGGGATTGTTGAAAAGATATCAAGTTTATCCATATTTGTACATTGAGAATAAAGGTTTTGGTTTTGGTAGGTCTGATTTCTCTCATAATCAACAGATAGGAATCATTTGAAGCGTAACTTTCAATGAATTGCGCCTGCAATTCTGTTGAAAATATCAAATCTACATCTTTCCATTCAGCTAGTTATCAGCGTTTTCTTAGTTTTTCGATGAGTCACCCTCGATTTCGAACGCGTACTAGTTACGGAAGAAATTTAACACAGGAAAAAACATTGTCTACTTCCTTTCTACAAATGAATTCAATGATTTAACGAAAACTTCGAACATAACCGAGATCAAATTACAGACTTTTTATTCTTTTCTCTCTCGTACTCAAAGAAAGATTCGTATTTTCAACAGTTAGTAGGAAATACGATTTTACAGCTGAACATCCCGATTATTTCTATGCTTCGTAACCGCGCTCTCATTAGAATAATACATGTTACACTCAATCATTTTTGCTTCTATCATTAGTATCTAATTTGAATGTGTTAGTTCCTGTTCTCCTCGAAACTCTCAAATATTTTTCTGTTTCTTTGCAATGCTTATACTTTCCAAATGTCAACTATAGGTTAATTACATGCAGTGGCTTGCTATTAAATTTTCCGTGCAACTGGCTTCCATGAAATATGCGTGAATTATTTTTTATGAGCCGTTATCTAAAACAAACTCCCAAGTTATAACGCGAAGAATACTAGCCGATAAAATCTAATTCAAAGAAACTATCTCATCGTAACATGAGTTTCATCGATTGCATCAAGCCCTACGCGCTAACAATCGGTCTTGTTTTTGCGGTGGGCACTGCTTGTCTATTTCCTGCCAATGAAAAAACTCAAAGTATTTTGGACTGGATTTGTACAGCCGCCATCTGCTTGCTGTTCTTTTTCCATGGGGCCAAACTCTCCCAAAAAGCAATCATTGAAGGCGCTTCGAATTGGAAACTACATCTGATGGTTTTCATAAGTACCTATGTGCTGTTCCCAGTCTTAGGTTATGTTCTCAAATTCATCCTTGAGGATATGATCACTCCAGAGCTATATCTCGGCATACTTTTTATCTGTGCCATGCCCTCAACGGTCCAGTCCTCTATCACATTGACATCATTAGCGCGCGGCAATGTCCCAGCAGCAAT